>ERZ1643247.283-NODE-283-length-64240-cov-16.533583_pt1 | contig 64240 bp, 57 predicted proteins | sample MGYA00579264_ERZ1643247 | MGnify/ENA primary metagenome ERZ1643247 (study PRJEB29033, sample SAMEA4952262) | chicken gut metagenome | biome: Broiler Chicken; feature: Gastrointestinal Tract; material: Caecum | place: Ireland | collected 2018 | study: Broiler... | reverse complement strand
TTTTCCGTCGGCTGCCGTTCTCCGCCCTTTCGCTTCGATCCGGCCATCAACCGCACGAAGCGAAAGGAGCAATTATGGAGAACAAAATTTTTTCTGATAAACATGGTTTAGGGCTGCCAAAAGCCCCCTTTGGTGAACGAGTAGTAGGCGAAAGGGGACAAAAAGACCTGCCTCCTGGCACGGAGGGAGGTGAGAAATTGAGATCTGACCGCCACTACGAGCACAAACAGCACGCCTTTGACAGCTATTGCAAGAAGGTGTTGAAATGCGAAGCGTATAACGGCTATCGAGAGATCAGCCGCCGCCAGAAGCGCGAAACACCATTCAGCGAGTTGTCGGAGGAAGAATTGGCCCAGTTTGCGGTCTATGACCGCTATCCCTGGGAATACACCGCTTTCCCCGTGGGAGGCGATGTCATTCTAATCAAGGATGACCGGCTGGCCGAGGCGTTGAACGCGCTGCCTCCGGATAATCGGGACATCTTCCTGATGTACTGGTTCTTGGGAATGGCAGACCGTGAGATCGCTGAACATCTGCACATGGTTCGCCGGACGGTCAATGCCCGCAGGCAAAGTGCCTATCGGCTGCTGAAGGAGCTGATGGGAGGTGAAGCGGATGACTAAATCTGCAAACATGCGGATGGCGCTGCTCCCTTACCCTGTCATTGCCGCTGCGGTGGGAGGAAATCCCGACGCAATGGCAAGGGTAATCCGGCACTATTCCAGTTACATAGCCGCATTGTCTATGAGGACAAGCTATGATGCAAATGGCTTTCCCCACTTCCAGGTGGATGAAGATTTACGCAAGCGGCTGGAAACGAAACTCATCGTTTCTATACTGGGCTTTGATCTGAACTGATTCGGGACAAGCTGTATGAGCCCCTTTCCATACAGCTTCCCATCCCCACCTTGACAAAGAAAGCCTTCGGGCAGCATAAGGCAGACGGATACGATCTGTCTGTGTGGAGCCGGTCGGCCGGTGCGCCATGACCCTGTTGCAAGTCCGCAGGACGGGACCCCTACCAAACAGGTGAGCGACAAAACCAGGCCGCGAAACAGGTGTGGCAGCCTGTGGGCGAGGATGCACAGACAGGATAATGAGACTCCCGCGTTGAACGCCCTCAAAGCATTGCGCGGCGCACCCATCAGCATGGGCCGGGGTGAGATTCCCGTGGAGCTGCGGCCAGCAGCCATCCGTTTTTTGCCTCTTTTATTTTCAGATAAATCTTCTGCTTTTCTGTTTACGGATAATTCGTAAACTTTCCATTAGCAGCAGACAAACCCGAAACGGCGCGGTACAATGAGGGTGGAAGTTATGAATGAACACCCTTTTGCGTGCCGTTTCTGACTGGAAAGGAGGCTGCTGTGTCAGAGATTCAGAACGGTACGATGGAAAGTATCCAGGAGTGCAGGACCTATACGGTAAATGAAGTCGCCCGTATTTTGGGCGTCAGTACCAATGCCGTGTATCGCCTCATCCCGGAAAACCTTTTCAGGAGCGTACGAATTGGCAGCGCCATACGAATTTCCAAGCGGTCGTTCGACCACTGGCTGGAGTCACTTGACCTGTGACACAAGAAAGGAAGGTTCGTTATGGCATCTATTATCAAAAGGAAGAAAAACTATTCCGTGGTCTACAGCTACATAGACGAGAACGGCGAGAAAAAGCAAAAGTGGGAGACCCGCTCCAGCTATCAGGACGCATTGAAGCGCAAGGCGGAGATAGAGAGCAAAAAGACCGCTGGAACCTTCCTCCCGCCCAGCGACCAGACCATCAAGGAGTTCATGCTGGACTTCGTCTCCCTCTACGGGGAAAAGCGGTGGGGCGTGTCCATGTACGACAGCCAGACCGCCCTCATCGCCAACTACATTAACCCCATCATCGGTGATTTGAAGGTGCAGGACATCACGCCCCGTGTAGTGGACAAATACATCCAGACCCTGCAGAAAACGCCGCCGGTGGCCACCAAGACCCACCGCCCCAAGTCGGAGTACATGAGCAACCAGAATATTGAGAAGATCATCAAACTGCTCCGCTGCGCTTTCAAGCAGGCGGTTCGGTGGGAGCTGGTGCCCAAGAACCCCTTCGACAATGTGGTACTGCCCAAGACGGAGTACAAAAAGCGGGACATCTGGACCGCTGAGATCATCCGCAAGGCATTGGACAGTTGCACGGAGAGCAAGCTTTACATCGCCATGAATCTGGCCTTTGCCTGCTCCATGCGGATCGGCGAGATTCTGGGACTTACCTGGAGCAATGTCCACATCGAGGACGAGGACATCGCCACGGACGACGCCTATGTCTACATTGACAAGGAACTGGTGCGGGCCTCTAAGCGGGCCATTGAGATGATTGGCAAGCGGGACATCTACCACATCTTCCCGCCCCTGTTCGCCAACACCAGTACCAGGGTCATCCTGAAAAAGCCCAAGACTAACTCCAGCATCCGGAAAGTCTGGCTGCCCAAGACGGTTGCCTATATTCTCCGCGAGTGGAAGGCATCCCAGAACGAGTTGAAGGAGCTGCTGGGGGATGAGTACCAGGACTACGATCTGGTGGTGGCAATGCCCAACGGCCGCCCCTGCGAGGAACGCATCATCGCGGGCGAATTCCAGAAGCTGCGGGAGAGCGCAGGGCTGCCCAAGGTGGTCTTTCACTCTCTGCGCCATTCCAGCACCACCTACAAGCTGAAACTGAACCACGGCGACCTGAAAGCCACCCAGGGCGACACGGGTCACGCCCAGGTCGACATGATCACCCAGGTCTATGCCCACATTCTGGACGAGGACCGCAAGGTCAACGCCCAGAAATTTGAGGACGCCTTCTACGCCAGCGCCAATCCCGACCTGCGGACGGTGCGTCCCCCGGAGCCGCCCAAACCCAAGGAGCCGGAGCAGCCTGCAGCGGCCTCCTCCCTGGATCTTGCGGGGCTGGTGGCGCAACTGCAAAAATCGCCGGAATTGGTAAGCACCTTGGCGGCGCTTTTGTCGGCAGTTCCATCCGAAAAATCCTTCTGAAATGTCGGTTTAGCAAAGCGGCAGTTTTTCTTAGCAGAAGGGATGAAAATTTTCCGGCCCAATTTCAAAAATATACAAGAAAATATTCATGGTTTCTCTAAAATCCAGAGAAATGTCATTCCGGTAAATTCGGAACAAAAAACCACTATAAACCGGATAAAAACGGCGTATAGTGGCTTTTTTGGCACCCCTGACCAGACTCTAACTGGTGGCCTACCGCTTAGGAGGCGGTCGCTCTATACAACTGAGCTACAGGGGCATATGCAAAAATATTCAATTGTGCAACTCCGGTGGACGAGAGATCGCCGGATGTTAGGAGGCGGCCGCTCTACCCAACTGAGCCACGGGGGTATACGGGTATCCGGCCTATGGTACAGGCGGATAGGTACCGTACCATTTTATCCGGTTCCGGGCTGTCTGTCAACGGTGGAAATGACAGAAGCGGGCCGGGCGGCGTGAGTGCCGCCCGGTCCGAAGTGCGGTTCCCGCCCGCTTCAAAGAACAGGGCGCGGGTCGGAGCCGGGTCACCTGTACCGCACTGCGGTTCCGTAGGCGATGACCTCGGCGGCCCCCTGCATCACCGAGGCCGAGCCGTACCGGACGTTGATGACCGCGTCCGCCCCCAGGGCCTCCGCCTCATCCACCATGCGCTTGGTGGCAATCTGGCGGGCCTCAATGAGCATCTCGGTGTAGCCGGTGATCTCGCCGCCCACCAGAGTCTTCATCCCGGCCATAAAATCCTTGCCGAAGTTTTTGGATTGGACCACGGTGCCCTTCACCAGGCCCAGGGCCTCGATTTCTTTTCCGGGGACGTACTCAATATTTAGCAGCAGCATCAAATTCTCCTCCTTCGATTTCTTGGAAGCGCTGTTTCAAGATAGGCCAGATAAAGAGGACCGGGACGCCCACGATCAGCGTCAGAATCCCCAAAACGGTCTGGAGCCACGGGAGTTCCGGAATCAGGGAAATGCTCCACAGCAGGACGATCACCGCGGCCAGGCGCAGGGCGGCAAACAGCAGAGCCCCCTGGACAGCCTCCCGCTTTTGGCGGCGGCGTCTTTGTTCAATATCGCTTGGCATCCTCTTCCTCCCCTCCGCTGATCTCGTGCAGGCGCTGGATGGTGGCGGCAATCACGCCGCCAATCACCGCCGCTCCCGCCAGGACATATAGAGCCATGAAGCCCAAGGCAAAGGCGTTGGCGCCTCCCATGGCCAGAAAGGCCAGCAGTATGCTGCCCACGATCAGGAACACTACCGCAATCACGCAGACGGCCACGAACACCGGCGTGATCCGGCTGGGGCGCTTGGGATCAGTACTGTTTGGCATCGTCCGCCTCTCCTTTCTCAATCTCCCGGAACCGCTGCGCCACGGCCAGCAGCACCCCGAAGATGACCACGCCGGGGATGGCCACCAGGACCACCACCAGAGGCATGGGGACCGGCTCCTCCTCAATGGAGAAGGAGTAGAGCATCAGGGCGATGAGCCCGGCCATGAGCAGCACCGTCAGCACGGTGACCACAGCCGGAGCCACATACCGCACCCGCTTGGTGTCCTCCCGCTGGCGGTTGAGGAAGGTGGTGCCCTCTCGCTCCATGACCTCCATCTGGGAGAGCAGGGCATCGGTCTCCAGGTCGTCCAGCTGCTGCTCCCGGTCCTTCAGAGTCCGGCACAGCTCCATGGAGTGCTCCAGGTTCCGCCGCTCCCGCTCCAGGCTGATGAGGTGGCGGCGCATGCCGTCCCCCACGGTGTGGGCCCCGGACTGCATCTGCCGGATCTCCTCGATGGGGACCCCCAGCTTCCGCAGGAGCTTGATCTGCTTGAGCTGCTCCACCTCCCGGGGGCCGTACTCCCGGTAGCCGTTTTGACTGTTCCGGTGGGGCTTTAAGAGCCCCTGATCCTCGTAAAACCGAATGTTCTTCTTGGTGATGCCCACCTGGGCCTCTACCTCGTTGATCTTCACCGAAGCATCCTCCTCTTGTGGATAGGATAGACCTTCCACCTGGGGGAAAGTCAAGTGATTTCCGGGATTTTTTGTCCTGAAAGCCGCAGAGAGGCATAGGTCCGGCGGGCCAGCAGGACCAGGCCCACGGCCCAGATCAGGGCCGCCAGCTCCACCCCCGCGATGGGCAGCCAGGCGGAGGTCAAAATGGCACAGGCGTCCACCCCTGCATGGAGCAGGATGGCCAGCACAAGCCCCTTCCACGACCGGTTCCCCACCGCCGCGTATACCAGCACCGAAAGGGACAGGTGGATGGCGATGGCCACCACCCGCTCAAAGCCGCTCCACAGATACATCCCCGCCGGGGCGGTGACCAGAGGGACCAGGGTCGCGATCTGAGCGTCGGACAGAGGGCCCGTGCCCATCAGGGCCTCCACCCCCGCCAGTCCGTCCTGGTTCAGGGCCGCGGAGACCAGCAGGTTGTTGAGCATCATGCTCCCCGCCAGCAGGGCGGCCTCGATGCCGCCGTGGCCCGCTCCGTACATGAGGGCGTCCTCCGGCCCACGGCTCCAGCGCCTGGCCAGGCGGAAGGCGGCCCAGCGGCCGCACTCCTCAAAGATTCCGGCCATAGCCCCGCCGAACAGGGCGTACAGCCACAGGTTTCCCGTGACAGCGCCCCCCATGGGGCCGTACAGAACCGCCCGGTTGACGCTCCCCTCCAGGGTCAGGGCGAACAGGGGGAATACCACACAGCCCAGCAGAAAGAACCGCCAGCGGCCTCCGAACTTCCTCCGGAACACCAGCCCCAGGCCCAGGGGAAACACCACCGTAAACAGACCCACCAGGGCCATGACCGCCATGGCGGCAGAGGACACATTCCAGCTTTCCGGCATTTCGCCTCACTCCTTTCGGAGAGAAGCATATTCGCTCCAGCCAGGGGAAAGTCAAGAAAAAGTTTCAAATTTTTAACCTTCCACCAGGTGGAAAGCAATGCTTTTCAGAAAAAACGCGCCCGCAGAGGATGCGGGCGCGCAGTCGTTCAGTTGAACTTATAGATTTTCCGCACCAGCCGGTAGAGGCGCACCGACAGCTTCCGCCCCTGGTAGCCGGGGAAGTTGGTAAAGGCGGACACCGCCCGGTACTTCATCTTGTGATAGATCCCCGCGTCCACCGTGCGTAAATACTCCCACAGCTGAGTCTTTTTGCCCAGGGCCTCGGGGGTGTTGGCGATGGTGAGGAAGATGGAGGAGATGGCCATCATCATGGCCAGGTAGTTGAACATGTACCGGGCCAGCTTTTTGTGCTCCGCAGCCACCTTCCGCAGGTTGTGGGAGTCGATCATCTGGTATGTGACCCGCAGCTGCTGGTCCACCCGGGTGACCATCACCTTCTCGTTGACGCTCTGGTCCGCCCGGCCGATGAAGTAGCGGTACAGGTCCACATCCAGGTAGTACATGTTCTTCACCCAGGGCAGGGGCTGGTAGACGAAGATGTTGTCCACATAGAAGGTGTGCTTGGGCAGTTCCAGGCCGCAGTCCCTTAAAAGCTGGGTGCGGTAGATCACCGAGTGCATGAGCAGGTACTGGGAGGGGCGGAACCGGCCGATCTGCTCCCAGCCGAACACCCGGTTCCGGGGGAACACGTTCCGGTAGTGCATCACCCGCTGGGTGTTGTCCTCCACATGCTCATACACGTAGTTGCAGATGAGCATGTCCACCGCCTTTTTGTCCCGGACAAACTGGCGCAGCTTGTCCAGGGCCTTGCGGAGGGAGGGCACGTCCACCCAGTCGTCGGAGTCCACCACCTTGTAGTAGATCCCCCGGGCGTTGCGGAGTCCCTGGTTGACCCCCTCCCCGTGGCCGCCGTTGGGCTGGTGGATGGCCCGGACGATGTCCGGATACTGCTCGGCGTAGCGGTCGCAGATGGCGGGGGTGTCGTCCTTGGTGGAGCCGTCGTCCACCAGGATGATCTCAATGTCGTCGCCCCCCTGGAGCAGGGTGTCCACACAGTGCTCCATGTAGGCCGCCGAGTTGTAGCAGGGGACGGCGAAGGTAATCAATTTGTCCATGTTTTCTTTCTCCATTTTTGTAGGGGCGGCCTTTGGCCGCCCGACAAGATTGAGCGCTGTTGGCAATGCGGGCGGCCAAAGGCCGCCCCTACAGCATTGCGATGGTTTGTGTGTGATACCAGCATATCCGCCAGTTCCAGAGCCCGGGCCACGATGGCGTCCTCGTCGCCGCAAAGTCCGCTCTGCTCCGGTTCCGCCTGCCGGCGAAACCTGCGCCCGCTCCCTTGCGGCTCCTCTCCAAACCAGACCCGCTTCGCTGGGCTCTGGTTTGGGGCGGGGCTCCGCCCCGCAGATTAGATCAGCTGATCGGACAGCTCCAATGCCCGGGCCACGATGGCGTCCATATTGTAGTACTTGTATTCCGCCAGGCGGCCCAGCAGGCGGAGGTTGGGGAAGCGGCCCGCCGCCTCCTGATACCGGGCATACAGGGCGTTGTTCTCCGGGTTGATGATGGCGTAGTAGGGGGTCTCCTCCGGGGCGCCGGTGTAGGAGCGGGAGTACTCCTTCACGATGGTGGTCACCCCCGGCTTCACCTGGCCGGTCATGTGCTTGAACTCGGTGATGCGGGTGTAGTCCTCGTCCACCGTGTAGTTTACGGTGCCGTAGCCCTGGAAGTCGTCCCGGGGCAGGGTCTCAAACCGGAAGTCCAGGGTGCGGTAGGGGAGGGGGCCGAACTGGAAGCCAAACAGCTCGTCCGCCTGGCCGGTGTAGATCACCGGGCCCTCAAACACTTCCCCGTCCACCCGGACGCGGTCCCCGGACAGGTCCAGCCGCTTCAGGGCGTCTGTCCCCAGCTCCACGGCGATGCCGGGGTGGTCCAGGAGCTTCTCAAACAGGGGGGTGTAGCCCTCCAGGGGCATGCCCTGCCAGGCGTCCTGGAAGTACCGGTCGTCCCGGGACAGGAACACGGGCACCCGGGCGGTGGTGTTGGGGTCGATCTCCTCGGGGGTCTGGCCCCACTGCTTCATGGTGTAGTGGACGAACACGTGCTCATACACGTAGTCCGCCAGGGCGGCAATCTCAGGGTCGGCGCTCTGCCGCAGCTCCAGAATAGTGACCTTCCGCTCGGGGCCGTAGGCCTCCAGCAGCTTGTCCCCCAGCCGCCGGCCCTCCTCCAGACCGAAGGCCGTCTCCAGAGAGGTGAGGTTAAAGGGGACCGGATAGGTCATTCGCCCCCCCGTCTTCCCGTCGGGAATGTTGGCGATGACCCGGTGCTGGTAGTCCCGCCACTGGGTGAAGCGGGAGAGGTAGTCGAACACCCGCTTGTTGTTGGTGTGGAAGATGTGGGGGCCGTACTGGTGGATGAGCACCCCCGCCTGGTCCAGGCAGTCATAGGCGTTGCCGCCGATGTGGTCCCGGCGCTCCAGCACCAGCACCCGCAGGTTTCCCCGCTCCGCCAGCTCCCGGGCGGTGACCGCCCCGGCAAAGCCCGCGCCCACAACCAGGGCGTCAAATGTATGATTCAAAAAAATCCCGCCTTTTTCTCTGTTGGGCCAGAGGTTCTCCGGCCATACACAATTAGTATACCATACTTCCTTCGGAAAGGAAATGAAATTGCCCTCTGGAAAAGATTAAAAATTCTTTTAGACGGCGGCTCCAGGAGGCGCGGAACAAGGGAGACATGTCCGTCTCGCCCTTCCGGCGGGGCAGAGCCGCGGCCTGCGGGCGTCGCATCACGCCGCGGGGACCTCGCCGGACTCCCCGGTTAGAGCCCCGGCGGCCGCATCCGGCTCCGGCAGAGTGACCTGGGCCTGGGCCCGTCCCTCCACCGTGAGGGTATAGCCGTCTAGAATGGAGGCCTCCTCCTGGCTGGCGGCGTGGGTGATGGTCACCCGGTCCCCCACGTTGAGGATCACTGCGGTGGGGTTGTCCGCGGCGGACAGGGCGTAAAAGACCTCCTCCCCCTCCAGGCGGACGAAGTAGTAGGTGTTCCCCTCCAGCACCGCCGAGCGGATCTCCGCTACCGTGCCGGACGCCTCGGTCTGGGGCAGATCTTCCGTCTCGGTGACTCCGCTCTCTGACAGGAGCTGGATATACTCCTGCTCACACTGGGAGACGGTAGTCCCGGTGGCCACAATCTGGTACTGGGCCACGTTGACCATGGCGTACATCTTCACCAGGTTGGCCTGGTCCTTCAGGGGGATGAAGTAGGTGGGCTGGTCCGCGATGTTCAGCAGCAGAGGGAAGGTGGCAATGTAGCCCAGATCTTGGACCACACCCTGGGCGGATACTTTGGCCGCCTCCTCGGTGGCGCCGGGAGCGTCATAGAACTTGGTCTCCTTGGTGCGCTGATTGCTCAGGAGGAAACCCAGGTTGGACTGGTCCGCGTTGGCGGAGGTGACGCCGGTATACACGTACACATCGTCGTTGATGGCGATATAGTTGTAGCCCTGAGTGGTAATGGTCACGTCCCGCTGGCCCAGAACGGAGTTGATGAAGCCGTTGATCAGGGTGCCGTGGTAGTCGTACTGCTGCATGATGAGCTCAGGGGTGTACACATTGTCCACCCAGGTGGGAACCTCATCCTTGGCGTAGTACTGGCTCTCCCCGGTAATGGCGTTGCACAGCACCGCCCCGTCGATGTCGGTGCCCCCGAACAATCCGATGGTTTTGACCACCTTGGGGGCGATCCACCAGGGATTGCCCTCCTCGTCAATCTCAAACCGGGGGGTGGAGAACATGAACGTGGGGTACTGGAACCGCAGGTGGCGCAGAATGTTCCGGTTCAGGGGCTCGGAGAAGGAGTACTTCATCCCCTGCCCCTCGGGGAGGCGGACCACCTGGGCCTCCTGGGTGACCATGTCCACCACCACATAGGCGGGCAGACCCTCGCCCCGGTTGGTGAACCACTTGATCAGGTCGGCGTAGGCGATGGGGGCCACCCGCACGGGCCGGCCCTGGTAGTTGATCTGGGTGGAGCTGTTGGAGTAGTCAAACTGGCTGACCATGTCGCTGAGGGTGCCCATCTGCCGGTCCCCCAGGTAGTTGGCGGAGTCCCGGTCCAGAGTGGGGATCTCGTCGAAGGAGATCTGACTGATGTCCTGGGTGAACTCCCCGTTCTCCACGGTGAGCAGGTCCCGGTAGGCCCCCGCCCGGAAGATGGGCAAGGAGACGATCTGGCCCACTACGATCACAACGACCATGGCGATGAGCAGGATGCCCACCGGCAGGCACTGCTGCTTGATGAAGGTGAGATACTCCTTCAGCTGTCCCCGCTGGAAGGTTTTTTCCCCCTTTTTCCCCCGGAACCCGGAGGTCACCAGGGCGCACAGCAGGTAGATCATGCACAGCATGAACACAAAGCTGTAAAACTCCCCGGCCTGGAGGTTGATGGCCGGGATGGCCACATAGAAGTAGACCGCCCCCGCAATCAGAGTAATCAGGAGGTTCAGCAGGACATTGCCCAGTCTGCCCCTGGGGGCCCGGGCCGCCGCGTCAGAATTTCGTTTCAAGTGACATTCTCCTTTGCCGCGCGTGAGCGCGCATTGTAAACGGGACAAGTATACCTGTTTTCCCGTCAAAAAGCAACTGAATTCCAGGAGTGAAACATTAAAAATTAGTTAAGATGCCGTGTCCGGCCCTGTTGGTATGTTTTTCCGCCCGCTGGGTATAATGAGCGTACCGACACAACATTGGGAAAGGATGCGCTTTTTATGGAAATCAAAGACCTGATGAACCCCAGCGTGGTCACCATCGAGCCCACCGCCTCCGCCGCCCTGGCCGCCCGGCTGCTCAGCCGCCACAACGTGGGCTCCTTGCCCGTGTGCGGGGAGGACCGCCGGCTGCGTGGGATGGTCACCGACCGGGACATCGTCCTGCGGTGCGTGGCGGCGGAGGAGGACCCGGCCCAGACCCTGGTGCGGGACATTATGACCCGGGGATGCGCCTCTATCTCCCCCCACGAGGACTGCCGGGCCGCCACCCTCCTGATGGCCCAGCAGCAGATCCGCCGCCTGCCGGTGGTGGAGGAGGGAAAGCTGGTGGGCATTATCTCCCTGGCCGACCTGGCCCGGAGTCAGCGGTTCGACATGGAGGCCGCCCAGGCCCTGGGGGAGATCTCGGAAAATATCGTGCGGAGATAAAAAGAGCAGGCGGCGGGGCCGCCTGCTTGTTTTTAAGTATCTCCCAAAAAACTGCGCTCGGGTCGAGAATTGAGGGGGCGTTTGCCCCCCAAAAGCCTTCCCCCTGGGGGAAAGGTGCCCCCGAAGGGGGCGGATGAGGGGGCAAGTTTCGGATTGCGGTTGTTGTGCGCCGGGGGATTTCGCCGCCTGCGGGCGGCGAGTGACTTTGCCCGCGGCGGCAAAGTCACCAAAACGCCGCCGGGGACGGCTCCGATGAGCACTTCGTGCTCATAGTCGCCTTTCCCCGGACCCCCGTTACGGGAGTTACCACTTAAACTAGGCAGGACATATCCGGCGCGCAAAATCTGAGTGGCTGGCCTAAATTCCCGCCGGGCCACTGGGCCCTGGCTGTTCAAAAATTGCCTCTGCTGCGCTTCCACAACCGCGCCTGGCCTTGCCGAGCAGGTGGCGGCTGGTGCTGGGGTGTAGGGCGCGGCCTCCTGGACGCGCCGTGTACATCTGCGGGCCGGCCAGTGTCCGGCCCCTACGTTAAAAACAGACAGTTTCTGGATACGCCGTAGGGGCGGCCCTTGCGGCCGCCCGAAAGCCTTCCCCTTTAGGGGAAGGCCGGTTCCCCCTGTCAGGGGGAAATGGCCGAAGGCCAAAAGGGGTAGGGAAGCACGGCCATAGGCCGTGACGGATGAGGTGAGCGACCTTTGTCCGCCTCTTCTTGCATTTTCCTCCTACTTCCGTCCGGCCCTCTGCCGGGGACGGGCGGTGACGAAGGAGGGCTCCTCCTCTTTCTCCGGGGCGGAGCGCCGCCGGGAGAGGGCCTTGGCGCACTCGCAGATGGGCACCGGGGCGGCGGCCAGCACCAGCACGGTGAGCCACTGGGCCGGGTCCATGGGGACCACGGAGAACACCCCCTGGAGGGGCGGGATCAGCAGCACCGACAGCTGGAGGGCCAGCCCCGCCAGAAAGGCCCGGTTCATGGCCGGGTTGGACAGCGCTCCCTGGGCGAAGATGGAGCGGTCCTCGCTGCGCACGTTGAAGGCGTGGAACAGCTGGCTCAGGGTGAGGGTGGAGAAGGCCATGGTGTTGGCGACGGCCCCCTCCATCCCGGGGGCGGCCAGGCGGGTGAAGCCCAGAAAGTAGGCCGCCAGGGTGAGGCCGCCCACCATCAGCCCCTGCCAGGCCAGGCGGAGAGAAAATTGCTTATCAAACAGCCCCTGGTCCGCCGGGCGGGGCGGCTGCTCCATCACCCCGGCCTCCACCGGCTCCACCCCCAGGGCCAGGGCGGGGAGGGAGTCGGTGACCAGGTTGAGCCACAGCAGCTGCACCGGCACCAGGGGCATCTGACCGAAATTCAGCAGGGTGGCCACAAAGATGGTCAAAATCTCCCCGATGTTGCAGGAGAGCAGGTAGTGGATGGCCTTGCGGATGTTGGCGTAGATACCCCGGCCCTCCTCGATGGCCTCCACGATGGTGGAGAAGTTGTCGTCGGTGAGGATCATGGCGGCGGCCCCCTTGGCCACGTCGGTACCGGAGCGGCCCATGGCGCAGCCGATGTCGGCGGCCTTCAGGGCGGGGGCGTCGTTCACCCCGTCTCCCGTCATGGCCACGATCTTCCCCTTCTTCTGCCAGGCGTTGACAATGCGCATCTTGTGCTCCGGGGACACCCGGGCGAAGACGGAGAACTGGTCAATGTCCTCCTCCAGCAGCTCCTGGGGCAGGAAGTCCAGCTCCGCCCCGGTGAGGGTCCGGTCCCCCGGCCGGAGGATGTCCAGTTCCCGGGCCACGGCGGAGGCGGTGGCCTTGTGGTCCCCGGTGATCATCACCGGCCGCACCCCCGCCCGGTGGCACAGCTCCACCGCCGCCCTGGCCTCCGGCCTGGGCGGGTCCATGAGGCCGAACAGGCCCAGGAAGGTGAGGCCGCTCTCCAGGGTCTGGGAGTCCAGGGTGGGGGGCAGAAAGGCCAGGTCCCGCTCTGCCACCGCCAGCACCCGCAGGGCCTGCCCCGCCATCTCCTCGTTGGCCCGGAGGATGCGGCTGCGCTGAGGGGCGGTGATGGGGCCGCGGGGCCCGGCGGTACACCGGTCCAGCAGCACGTCCGGGGCCCCCTTCACATACACCCGGAACCCGCCGTCCGCCTTGGGGTGGACGGTGGACATGAGCTTTCGGGTGGAGTCGAAGGGCAGGTCGGCCCGCCGGGGCTGCTCCTCCTCCAGCTTGTTCTTGTCCAGACCCTCCCTGGCGGCGGCCACCACCAGGGCCCCCTCGGTGGGGTCCCCCTGGGCGGCGGGGGCCCCCGCCCGCCACTCCAGGCGGGCGTCGCTGCACAGGCACCCCGCCAGCAGGGCCTCCCGCCGGCGGCCTCCGGCGGGAATCCACACCTGCTGGACGGTCATCTTGTTCTGGGTGAGGGTGCCCGTCTTGTCCGAGCAGATCACCCCGGCGCACCCCAGGGTCTCCACGGCGGGGGGCTTCTTCACAATGGCCCCCCGCCGGGCCATCCGCCCCACCCCCAGGGCCAGGACGATGGTGACGATGGCGGGCAGCCCCTCGGGGATGGCGGCCACCGCCAGGGAGACGGCGGTGAGGAACATGTCCAGCAGGTCCTTCCCCTGGATGAGCCCCACCCCGAACATCACCGCGCACACGCACAGGCACAGGAAGGACAGGGTTTTCGAAATTTCCCCCATCCGCCGCTGGAGAGGGGTGTCCGTCCCCTCGCTGTCCAGGAGCAGCCCGGCGATACGGCCCATCTGGGTGTCCATCCCGGTGGCGCACACCAGGGCGGTCCCCCGGCCGGCGGTGATGAGGGTGCCCGAGATGACCATGTTGGTCCAGTCCCCCAGGGGGGCGTCGGCGGGCAGGGACTCCGACGGGGCCTTCTCCACCGGCACCGACTCCCCGGTCATGGGGGACTCGTCCGCCTGGAGGCGGCTGCACTCCAGAATCCGGGCGTCGGCGGGGACCAGGTCCCCCGCCTCCAGCAAAATCACGTCCCCGGGCACCAGCTGGGCGGCGGGGATTTTCGTCACCTTTCCACCCCGGAGGACGGCGGCCTGGGGGGAGGATAACTTCCGCAGCTCCTCCAGGGCCTGCTGGGCCCGGTCCTCCTGGGAGATGGAGATGATCCCGTTCACCACCACGATGACCAGAATGATGACCGCGTCCAGCCAGTCCTCCCCGCCGCTGGCGGCCAGGGACACCCCCGCCGCCCCCAGCAGCACCAGGATCATAGGGTCCTTCAGCTGTCCCAGAATCCGCCCCAGCAGCCCCTCCTGCCTGGGGGGCTCCAGCTCATTGGGGCCGTACCGCCGCAGGCGCTCCTCCGCCTGATGGGGGGAGAGCCCCCCGGGTCTGGCGTCCAGCTCCTGGAGAAGCTGGGCCACCGTCTCACTGTGCCAGCGGTTCATACCATCACGCTCCTTCCGTTTTCTTCCATTATACGGAAGGGCCTGTCCGCATTTTGGGGAAAACGGGGAGGGCAAACTCTCCATACCGCAAAAAGAACCGGCCGCCAGCAGTCTGGCGGCCGGTTCCTCAGTTTGTCAAAAAACGCTGTTGAGCAGAATCAGTCTCAGTCTGGGCGGGGGAGCTCGAGGGGGCAGCGGCCCGCCTCGAATGGAATCAAATGCCCCGGAAACCTTGCTGTGCAAGGATTCCGGCAAGCGAAGCGCGGACTTTTGCGCCGCTGCGGGGCGCAAAAGTAACGGCATTTTTGCAGGCTGTCAGAAAAGTCCTTGGACTTTTTTGACAGCCTGAGAACCGGCCGCCAGCGTTGCTGACGGCCGGTTTCTGTTCCTGTCATTGTGCATGAAGGCGTACCCGGGGCGGGAGGGCAGGCGTCGTTCCCAATCAGAGGGGCGCGCCCGGCCCCCACTCCGCCTCCTCCCGCAGGGGGAGGGAGAACATCTGCTCCACCGCCGCCTCATAGGCGGGGGAGTCGGCCGCCTTGCGGATGCGCTTGAGGGGTTTTCCTTCCGCCCCCACAAACAGCCGGGACAGGTAGCTCCACAGCTCCTTCATGTGGAATACTGTGTTCCGCTGGCTGGCGAAGCGCTCCAGATAGGTGTGGTACAGCTCGTCGTGGAAGGCCCGGAGGGTCTCCTTGTCCGGGCCGGGGCCGCCCCTGGCCTGGCGCACCAGGGCGGGGTTGGCCAGCAGGCCCTGGCCGATCATCACCTGGTCCACGCCGGGGAAGTCCCGGGCGAAGCGGGCGCAGTCCCCGGCGGTCACCAGGCCGCCGTTGAAGCACAGGGGTCCCTTGTAGTGGTCCAGGGCATAGCGGAACCACTCCGTGCGCACCGGGCGCTTGTAGAAGTCGGCGCGCACCCGGGGGTGGAGGATGAGCAGGGAGACCGGGTATTTTGCAAAAATCTCCAGCAGGAGGGGGAACTCCTCCGGGTCCTCCATCCCCAGCCGGGTTTTCAGGGAGATTTTCATGGGGGGAGCCTGGGAAAAGACCGTATCTAGAAAACAGTCCAGCTCCTCCGGCCGGGCCAGCATCCCGGCCCCCTTTCCCTTGGCCGTCACCGTGCCCGAGGGGCAGCCCAGGTTCAGGTTCACCTCGCCGTACCCCATGGCGGCGAGCTCCCCGGCGCACCAGAGGAAGTCCTCCGGATTTTTGGTCAGCAGCTGGGGGACCGCCCGGAACCCCTGATTGTGCTCCGGGAGGACGTTGCGCAGCTCCCGCGGAGTGAACACGTGGTCCTGGGTGGGGGAGAGGAAGGGCATGTAGTAGGCGTCCACGCTGGGGAACCAGCGGTGGTGGGCCCGGCGGAACTCCGAGCCGGTCACCCCCTCCAGAGGGGCAAAGTAGTAGTTCAAGGGTATGTCTCCTGTCTATCCAAGGTTTTGAAGGCGGGGGAGGTCAGTTGGGGTGCTCGTCCACCCAGCGGCAGGCGGCCAGCCCGGCCACCGCTCCATCCCCCACGGCGGTGGTCAGCTGACGCACCCCCTTGGAGCGGCAGTCCCCGGCGGCGAACACCCCGGGCAGACTGGTCTTGCAGTCCTCCCCGGCCAGCAGGTAGCCCTCCTCGTCCACGGCGATCAGGGCGGAGAAGGGCCCGTTCTGGGGCTGCTGGCCCACGGCGATGAACAGCCCCTCCACACCCAGATGCTTGGCCTGGCCGGTGATCCGGTTCCGGACGGTCACGCCGGAGAGGCCGCCCTCCCGGGTCAGCAGCTCCTCCACCGTGCTGTCCATCTCACAGGCGATGTTGTCCCGGGCCAGCACCTGCTCCACCAGCCGCCGGGCCCCCCGGAACTCCTCCCGGCGGTGGATCAGGGTGACCTGGGAGCAGATTCCGGACAGGAACAGGGCGTCCTGGAGGGCGGTGTCCCCGCCCCCCACCACCGCCGCCGGCTTTCCAGCGTAGAAGGGGCCGTCGCACACGGCGCAGTAGGAGACGCCCTGGCCCACCAGCTCCTCCTCCCCGGGCAGGCCCAGGGTGCGGTGCTGTACCCCGGTGGCCAGCACCAGGGCCCGGCACTCCCGCAGGGCGCAGTCGGTGGTCACCTGAAAGCCGTTCCCGTGGGTGCGGAAGCCGGTGACCGACTCGTACTCCAGCTCCACCCCCAGCTCCTCCGCTTGGTGCAGCAGGTCCTCTGAAAACTGGCTGCCGGGGATGGAGGGCAGGCCGGGGTAGTTCTCCACCAGGGGGGAGAAGTTGATCTGTCCGCCGGGGGCGTTCCCCTCCAGCACCACCACCGACTTACCCGCCCGGGCGGCGTACAGGGCGGCGGTGAGCCCCGCCGGGCCGCCCCCCGCCACAAGAATATCCGTCATGCTTGCAGCACCTCGCTTCCGGCGCCCGCCCGGGCGCCTTTTTTCCTATTGTAATCCATCCGCCCAAAAGGCGCAAGCCTGGAAGGACGGGACGGAGCGGGAAAACCAGTTTTCTTGACAGAGTGCCAAGTTTCATTATTTTTTTGCCAAGTGTACTTGACAGAGTGAGGGTGCCGTGATAGGATATGCTCACAGCAGAGGATGCTCCCGCCTCCGCCCCAAGGCGCCGGGGCCGGGAGGGGGCCCGAACTGGAAAGGAGCTTATATGGATAAGAATGAAATCTTGGAGAAGAGCCGGAAGGAAAATCAGCTCCGTGACGAGGGAATTCTGCACGCCCAGGAGAAGGGGCGGAAGTGGGGCGTGGTTGGATTTTTAAGCCTGCTTATAGCGGTGCAGATCTACCAGTTGGTACTGGGACTGGACATCAATCTGCCCCAGGCCTTTTTCATGGGCTATGTCTCCTGTGAGGCCCTGGGCGAGTATGGATTCCGGAGAAAAAGGAGCTATCTGGGTCTGGGAATTGTGGCGGCCCTGGCCTGTGTGCTCAATTTGGTGGTCTATGTCAAACACACGCTGCCGTAAGGAGGGAAGCAGAATGGAAAAACAGGAGATTCTGGAGAAGAGCCGGAAGGAAAATCAGCTCTGTGACGAAGGAATTCTGCGCGCTCAGGAGAAGGGCCGCCAGTGGGGCGTGGTTGGCTTTTTGGCTCTGTGTGCGGCGGTACAGGTCTATCACCTGGCACTGGGGCTGGACAACAGCCTGCCGCTGGCATTCTTTTTGGGGTATGTGGCCTGTGAGGCCCTGGGCCGGTACCGGGCCAGGCGGGAGAAGCACCTGCTGGTCGTCGGGTGCCTAGGGGCGCTGGGCTCCCTGCTCTCCCTGGCAAGCTATGTGATGGACACCCTGCCCGCGCTGCAAGGGTAAGGAGGGAAATAGCATGGAAAAACAGGATATTCTGGAAAAAAGCCGTCGGGAGAAGAGGGACGAGGGGGTCACCTACGCGGAAAACGCGGGGCGGCGGTATGGGATGATCGCCTTCTGCCTGCTGAATTCGGCGGTGATCCTGTATAACTTGGTCAAGGGCCTGGACAGCTACCTGCCCCTGGCCCTGTTCTGGGGGTACCTGGCCGCCGAGGGCCTGGGCAAGTATCAGGTGCGGCGGGAGCGCAAGTACCTCTGGGTGGTTGTGTGCGGGGCCGTCGCCTCCCTGTGCTTCCTGCTCTGCTATGTGCTGCGGACCTGGTGAGAGGGGGCGAGGGTTTGGATGAACAGCTGGTTTTAAAAAACCGTTTGAAGGTGGCCCGGGCGGAGAAGGGCCTGTCCCAGGGGGACCTGGCTCAGCTGGTGGGGGTGTCCAGGCAGACCATCAGCTCCATTGAGACGGGGCAGTTCAACCCCACCGCCAAGCTGGCCCTGATCTTGTGCATCGCCCTGGACAAGAAATTTGAGGACCTGTTTTACTTCTGAATGGACCAAAAAATCCCCTCTCTGCCGCCCGGCGGCAGAGAGGGGATTGGCGTATTATTAGATGTGCTGGTGGACCTTGGAGAGCTCCTGGGCGATGTTCAGAATGTGGTCGCCGATGCGCTCAAAGTCGGTGAGGAGCTCAGAGTAGAGGATGCCGCCCTCGGCGGAGCACTCCCCGCTCTGCATCCGGGCCAGGTGGCCCCGGCGGTAGTCCCGGGTCATGTCGTCGATGCGCTGCTCCAGGGCCGACACCTGGGTGAGCCACTCCACGCTCCCGGCCTGGTCGGACAGGAGCTGCTGGATGCCCTTCAGGCAGATGTCCTGCATGGAGACGATCTCCTGCTGGGCGGCCTGGGAGAAGGCGATGTCCCGCCGGTTGAGCATGCGGGTGTAGCCGGCCAGATTGTCCGCGTGGTCGCCGATGCGCTCGATGTTGCCGGAGATGGTGAGGAAGCTGCTCACTACGGCGGAGGCCTGCTGGTTGGTCTCATAGGCGATCACATGGGAGATGTGGAGGGAGATCTCCCGGTTCAAAAAGTCGATATACTCCTCGGTCTCCTCCACCTGGGAGAGCTCGTCCTCGTTCCGGTCCAGCACCGAGCGGAAGCTGGCCTCCACGTTCTCCTGGGCCATGAGCATCATCCGGTGGAGCTCGTGCTGGAGCTGGTCCACCTGGATGGCGGACACGCCCAGGCCGCTCTCCTTGCTGCCCGTCTGGATGGGGGTGAGGTACTCCAGGTGCATGCGCTCGTCCTTGTCCTCGGGGCGGTCGGGCAGAATCTTCACCGCGGCCTTGGCCAGGTAGTTGCCCAGGGGCAGGAGGAGCAGGGTGGTGATGATGTTGAAGCTGGTGTGGGTAATGGCAATCTGGCCGGCGGGGGTGGCGGGCAGCACGCCGCTCAGGAAGCTGCCGAGGGCGCCGGGCAGCACCAGGGAGCCGTCAATCACGCTGGCGATGGGGAAGAGAATAAAAAGCGCGGTGAAGATGACGGTGCCGATGATGTTGAACATCAGATGGATGATGGTGGTGCGCTTGGCGTTGCGGGTGGTGCCGATGGAGGCCAGCACCGCGGTGATGCAGGTGCCGATGTTCTGGCCGAACAGGACGAACACCGAGTTGGCGTAGGCGATGACGCCGCTGTTGGCCAGGGCCTGCAGGATGCCCACCGAGGCGGACGAGGACTGGATGATGGCGGTGAAGATCATGCCCGCCAGGATGCCCAGGAGGGGGTTGGAGAAGTTGGACATGATGCTCACGAAGGCCTCCGACTCCCGCAGGGGAGCCATGGCGCCGCTCATCATGTCCATGCCGATGAACAGCACGCCCAGGCCGGCGAAGATCTGGCCCACGTGCTGAAGCTGGGGCTTTTTCACAAAGACGGCCAGCACCACGCCCACAAAGGCGATGAGGGGGGCCAGCTCCCCCACGTCCAGGGCGATGAGCAGGCCGGTGACGGTGGTGCCGATGTTGGCGCCCATGATGATCCAAACCGCCTGGTTCAGGGTCATCATGCCCGCGTTGACGAAGCCCACCACCATGACGGTGGTGGCCGACGAGGACTGGATGACGGCGGTGATGGCCGCCCCCACTAGTACCCCTAAAAACCGGTTGGCGGTGAGCCGCTCCAGGATCTGCTTCATCCGGCTGCCAGCCGCGGCCTCCAGGCCGGAGCTCATCATCTGCATGCCGTACAGAAACAGGGCCAAGCCCCCCAACAGGCTTAAAAAGTCTGTCATCTGCATAAGATTGGAATCCTCCTCTTTCTCTCTCGTTTCAGGGAACTATCTATTGCTATTGTTTCGGGTTTGCGGTAAAAATATAAAAAGGCACAGCCCACGGGCCCGGCGCTCCGCCGGCTCCGCAGGTTATGCCAGTATTGTCCGATGAAGTTGTAACAGGCCGGTTCCCTCCGGCCCGGGTCCCGATGCTCCCATGGCATTGTTCCCTCTCTGCACACCGCATTTCTTTCTTAACACATTCTTTATTATAGGGGGGCGCCCTGGGCATCGTCAATGAATTTTACTTATATTTAACATAGTTCAAACAATTTTCCATGGTTCAAACAAAAATGCGTACCCGGACAGGTCCGGGGGCGTGGATTTTACCAGAGCGGACGTCTCGGAAATCCGGGACCCGCGGCCGGACCAGAGAAAGGGAGGAATGATCCATGATCCAGCTGGTGGTCAGCGATATCGACGGAACTCTGCTGCAGGATGGGGCGAACGCCATCCCGCCGGCCATTTTTGAACAGATCGCCCGCCTGAAGGAGCGGGGCATCCGCTTCTGTCCCGCCAGCGGGCGGCAGTACACCAGCCTGCGGAAGCTGTTTGCCCCGGTGGCGGACCAGCTCTACTACCTGTGCGAGAACGGGGCGGTGGTCTATGGTCCGGGGGCCCCGGGCCCCATCCTCAGCCGCACCGAGATGGACCGGGACCTGTCCCTGGAGCTGTGCCGGGAGATTCTGGCCCATCCCCGGTGCGAGGTGCTCATCTCCGGGGCCAACACCAGCTACTTGTGCCCCAAGGAGGGGGATATCGTCTCCCTCATCCGGGACTTTGTGGGCAACAACGTGGCCCTCCTCCCCCGGCCGGAGGACATGCCCGAGCCCTTTGTAAAGGTGTCCGCCTACTGCCGGGACGGAGCAAGAGGGGTGGAGCCCGAGCTGGCCCCCCGCTGGAGCGGGCATTTCCACGCCGCCGTGGCGGGGGAGAAGTGGCTGGACTTCACCCTGGCGGACAAGGGGGTGGGGCTGAGGCGGCTGTGCGCCGCCCTGGGGGTCCCCCTGGAACGGGTGATGGCCTTCGGTGACAACTACAACGACCTGCCCATGCTGGAGCTGGCGGGCCGACCCTATCTGATGGAGAGCGCAGCGGAGGAGCTGCGGGCCCGGTTCCCCCGGCGCTGCCGCCGGGTGGTGGACGTGCTGGCCGGGCTGTGAGCGGCCCGAACAAAAAATATGCCGCCCCGGCGCTTCTCAGTCCCAATGGGACCGGGAGACGCCGGGGCGGCATATAAAAGGGGAAAAGAGAAAACCAAAAGGGAGATGGGATGGATCAAGTGGGAGGCTTACCAGAAGAAGCTGCCGAAGGGCCAGTTGTAGCTGCCCTGGTAGTTATTCTGCTGGTTGGACTGATCCTGGATTTGGTTGGCTGACTCAGTTTGATCATTTTTCTCGTCCAAGGTGATGGTCAGCTTGATCTCCTCCAGGTTGCGTACCACGGTCAAAGTGATGGTATCCCCAGCCTTATAATTGCTGGACAGGGCCGCCGTCAAGGCCGAGGGTGAGTCCACCGCCGTGTCGTCGATGGCGGTGATAATATCATTGACCTGCAGGCCGCCCTTCTGGGCGCAGGAGCCGTCAGCCACATATTCTACAACTGCGCCAGCGGGGATGCCATAGGCCTGCATCTGTTCATCCACTACATTCACCTGGATCCCCAGATAGGGCTTTCCGGTCACATAGCCATATTCGATGATTTCCTCGATAATGTCCTTCAAATCGTTGATGGGGAGGGCGAAGCCCAGACCTTCGGCGGAGACGCCGGAGCTGGTCTCGGTGTACTTGGCATTCACCACACCCACCACATTGCCGTAGCTGTCAAACAGCGGGCCGCCGGAGTTGCCGGGATTGATGGCACAGTTAGTCTGCAGCACGTTCAGGGTGATGGTCTCCTTTTGGTTGGTGACCGGGTTGGTGCCGCTGGTGGTGATCAGCCGGTCCAGGGCGGACACCAGGCCGTCAGACAGGGAGTAGGTCAGCTCACCCAGGGGGTTGCCGATGGTGTATACGCTCTCGCCCACCACCAGCTGGTCGCTGTCGCCCAGGGTGACGGGCTGCAGGCCGGTGGCGTCGATCTTCAAAACGGCGATGTCGTTGTCCTGCTCGCCGCCCACCAGAGTGGCGCTGTACTTGTCTCCATTGGCAAAGGACACCTCAATGTCCACCGAGTCGTTATTCACCGCCTCTTCAATGACGTGGTAATTGGTGACGATATAGCCGTCCTGGGTGAGGACAAAGCCGGAGCCGCTGGCCGCCGAGGTGGTGGTCTGTCCAAAGATGTTCACGGTGGTGTTCACTGTAATGCCTACGCAGGAGGCCAGGTTGGCCGCGTACAGCTGCTCCGGGGTCATGGGCTGGCCGCCGTTGCTGTTGGCCACCGTGTCCACGTCCACCGTGGGCCGCTCGCCCTGGTAGACCACCGTGTCCGGCTTGGCAAACTGCTGATAGGCCGCCGCGCCGCCTGCGCCGGCGGCCCCGCCCACCACCACGCAGGCCAGCAGCAGGGCGATGGCCCGCTTGGTGAACCGGCCGGGACGCTTTCTGGGCGACTCAGGTCCGGGACCGGCAGGACCCGGGACGGGAGCCGGAGAGGGGTCGGCGTAGTCGCCGAAGCCGCCGCGGTATCCGTCGTTCTCACTATTATAAAAATTGAATTCATTGTCTGCCATGATCAATCACTCCTCCGTGTGAAGCTGTGGGGGTTTTCCCGTTTGACAAGTCACAGTATACGGGAGAAATATGAAAAAAGCATGAAGAAACTTGGGGCCATTTTTTAATTTTTCTGCAAGAAATTGAAAACTGAGGGGAAAAGGTGGAATTTTTCCCCGAAAACCGCACATTTTTTAAAGTTTTCTGAAATGCTTCCGGCCCCGGCCGCAGAAAAACAGCCGCCCGCAGGCGGCTGTTCAGCTTGTCGAAAAACCTCTGTTCAGACGAATCCGCCGGAGCGTTGGCGGGGGAGCTCGAGGGGGCGGCAGCCCGCCTCGAGTGGGATCGAATGCCCTGAATGCCTTGCAGAGCAAGGCGTTCAGCGAGCGCAGCGAGGACTTTTCCGCCGCGCAGCGGCGGGAAAGTAACGGCATTTTTTCAGGCTGTCGGAAAAGTCCTTGGACTTTTCCGACAGCCTGAACAGCCGCCCGCAGGCGGCTGTTTTCGGATCTGCTTCAACTGGCTCATAAGCGGCAGTACAGGGCCGTCCTCACTGGTCGGCCACCGCCTTGCGCATCCACCGGCCGCTCCTCACCCGGGACAGGGAGACCGCCGCGCCGATGGCCCAGCCGGCGGGGATGGACCACCAGATGGCGTTGGCCCCCAGGGGGGTGAGGTAGGCCAGGGCGTAGGCGATGGCCACCCGGGAGAACAGGTTGGCCATGGAGCTGAAGGTGAAGGCCGCCATGTCGCCCGCCCCCCGGAGCATCCCGTTGGGGACGAACAGCAGGCCCATGAGGATGTAGAACACCGACACCGTGTGCATATAGGCCAGACCGTAGCCCAGCGCCCCCGAGGTGTCCCCCGGGTCCAGGAACAGCCCCAGCAGCTGGTTGCCGAACAGGAAGATCAGCACGGTGATGGTCAGGGAGAACACCACCACCATAAAGAGGGAGGCCTTCAGCCCCTCCTTCACCCGCTCGTACTTGCCGGCCCCGATGTTCTGGGCGGTGTAGCTGGACATGGCGTTGGAGAAGTTCATGTTGGGCAGCATGGCCAGCGTGTCGATTTTGGTGGCGGCGGTGTACCCGGCCACCAGCACCTTGCCGTAGGAGTTGACCAGCCCCTGCATCATCATCATGGACAGGGAGACCAGGGACTGCTGAAGCATGGAGGGCAGGCCGATCCGGGCGATGCGCTTCACCGCCAGCAGGTGGAACAGTGGGATCTTCTCCCCCTGCCGCCCCGGCTCGCAGGGCATGCGCTTCAGCCGCCGGACGAGCACCAGCAGGGAGCACACCGCGCACATTCCCTGGGCGATGAGGGTGGCCCAGGCCACCCCGGCCACCCCCATGCGGAACTGGATCACAAAGACCAGGTCCAGCACGATGTTGGTCAGGCTGGAGATCATCAGAAAGAGCAGGGGGGTGCGGCTGTCCCCCTGGGCGTTGTAAATGCCGTTAAGGGTGTTGTAGAGAAACAGGAACACCGCCCCGCCGAAGTAGATCTGTAAGTACAGCCGGGAGTCGTCCATGATGTCCGGGTCGGTGCCCAGCAGCCGCAGCAGGGGACCGGCCAGCACGGCGCCCAGGGCCATAATGATGAGCCCCAGCACGCTCAGGGAGATGATGGCGGTGGAGATGGTGGACTTCATCTCATGGATGCGCCCCGCCCCGAAGAGCTGGGAGACCACCACGTTGCTGCCCATGGACAGCCCCGAGGCCACTGCCACCGACAAAAACACAATGGGAAAGGAGGAGCCCACGGCCGCCACCGCGTCCTCCCCCACGAACTTCCCCACCACCATGGTGTCCACCATATTGTACAGCTGTTGGAACAAATTGCCCGCCACCATGGGCAGGGCAAAGAAAAACAGCAGCTTCAGGGGCCGTCCCTCCGTCAGATTTTGAACCATATCCTCTCTCCTTTTCTCAGGTTCTCCGCCTCCGGCGGACCGGAGCCGTTTTTAGGGTAAGAGGTATTGTATACCGGAAGCGGGAAAAAGTCCATGCGGGGATCCGGGAAAAGGAGAAAATTTTTGCCCCAGGCCTCCGGTGCGGTTTCCTGTTTACTCCCGGCGGATTTTGCGGTAAAATGGGGGAGCATGCAGATACGGAGAGGAGGAGAAAGCCATGGCACAGCTGCTGGCCCCGGGGAGCATTCTCGCTATGACCGACCAGGCGGCTGACCGCCTGATCAAGCTGGACAGCGGGGACGCGGCCCTGCTGTACTTGCACCTGCTGCGCCGGGGGAGCCCGGAGGGGCTGCGCTGGCCGGAGGAGCGGAAGCGCGCCGCCCTGAAGCAGCTCCAGGACCAGGGGCTGGCCTCCCTCTCCCTCACCGCCGCCCCGGCGGAGCCGGAGGAGCCCCCGGAGGCTCCGCCCCCGGAGTACGCCCTGGAGGACATCAACGCCGCCCTGGGGGACCGGAGCTCCGCCTTCCCCGCCCTGGCCGACGAGGTGGAGCGGCGGCTGGGCAAGAAACTCACCGCCAACGACCTGAAGGTGCTCTATACCTTATACGACCACCTGGCCCTGCCGGCCGAGGTCATCTGCCTGCTGGTGAACTGGTGCATCGAGGAGATGGAGCGCAAGTACGGGCCGGGAAGAAAGCCCTTCCTCTCCCAGATCCGCCGGGAGGGGTTTGTCTGGGCCCGGAAGGGCATCGACACGGTGGACGCGGCGGAGCAGTACCTCCAGAAGCTGGTCCGCCTGCGGGGCCGGGGGGCCCAGGTGCTCCGGCTGCTGGACATCCCGCCCCGGCCCCTGGTGGAGCGGGAGAAGAAGTACATCGCCGCCTGGGATGAGATGGGCTTTGACGACGAGGCCCTGCGGGCGGCCTATGAGCGGACCATTATGAAGAAGCAGTCCCTGGACTGGAGCTATATGAACGGCATTCTCCGCCGGTGGCACGAGAAGGGGCTCCACACTCTGGCGGCCATCCAGGCGGGGGACCGGGACCCCAGGCCGGTCCAGGCCGCCCCCGTCACCCCCCAGAGCCAGGCGGCCGCCAGCCGGGAGGACCAGCGGGCCCGGGAGGACATGGAGCGCATCCGCCGCCTGATGGAACAGATGAAGCAGGAGGAGTGAGCAGATGGCATACGATCCCAACATCCTGCGCCGGGCCGCCGCCCGGCTGGAGGAGCAGAAACGCCAGCGGGAGGACCGGCGGGAGGAGCTCCGGCGGAAGGCCTACGCCAGGGAGCCCCGGCTGGCCCAGCTGGACCGGCAGCTCCAGCGGACCATGGCCGAGCTGGCCTCCGCCTCCCTGCGCCAGGGGGGGGACATGCGCCAGACCCTCCAGGCCGTCCGGGACAAAAACCTGGAGATCCAGCAGGAGCGGGCGGTGCTGCTGGGGGCCCTGGGCCTGCCCGAGGACGCCCTGGACGACAAGCCCGCCTGCCCCAAGTGCGGGGACACCGGCTGGCGGGGGGCCCAGATGTGCGAGTGTCTGAAAAAGCTGTGCGCCCAGGAGCAGATCCAGGAGCTGTCCAAGCTGCTGGATTTGGGGGAGCAGTCCTTCGACGCCTTCCGCCTGGACTATTACAGCGACCAGCTGTGGCCCGGCCGGGCCTCCTCCCCCAGGACCAACATGGACCTGGTGTACGAGGTGTGCCTGAACTACGCCCAGAAGTTCGGCCGCTTCCACTTTAAAAACCTGTTTCTCACCGGGGCTCCCGGCCTGGGCAAGACGTTCCTGTCCGCCTGCATTGCCCGCAGCGTGTCGGAGCAGGGGTTCTCTGTGGTGTACGACACCGCCGGGAACATCTTCGCCCAGTTTGAGAACCGGAAGTTCCAGCGGGACGCGGAGGGGGTGCAGACCGCCCGGGACGAGACCCGGCGGTACCTCAACTGCGACCTGCTGATTCTGGACGACCTGGGCAGCGAGCTCACCACCCAGTTTACCCAGTCCGCCCTGTACGAGCTCATCAACACCCGGCTGGTGAGCGACCGGCGGACGGTGATCTCCTCCAACCTGACCCCCGAGGACGTGGTGCGCCGGTATACGCCCCAGATCTCCTCCCGCCTGCTGGGGGAGTTCTACATCCTCCACTTTTTCGGGGACGACATCCGGCTGCTCAAGCGGAAATAGGCAGGTTGCTTTTCCCCTTGGGTTGGGGTATGATACAAGTTGTGAAAGCGAGACCGCAAGGGAGGTTTTTCAAGATGCGGGACGGATTTGTAAAGGTAGCGGCCGGCACCCCCAAGATCCGGGTGGCCGACTGCCGCTATAACGCGGAACAGATATTTACCCTCATGCGGGAGGCAGATAAGCAGGGGGTGCGGGTGCTGTGCCTGCCCGAGCTGTGCCTCACCGGCTACACCTGCGGGGACCTGTTTCTCCAGGACACCCTGCTCCGGGGGGCCGAGGAGGGTCTGAAGACCATTCTGGAGGCCACCCGGAACCTGGATATGGTGGCCGCCGTGGGCCTGCCGGTGCGGGCCAACAACAAGCTCTACAACTGCGCCGCCGTCATCCACAAGGGACAGATCCTGGGCCTGGTGCCCAAGACCCACATCCCCAACTACGGGGAGTTCTATGAGAGACGGTGGTTCGCCTCCGCCGCGGACAGCAGCTTCCTCGACTGCACCATGGAATTCGCGGGCCAGGAGGTCGTGGGGCTTTCCCCCTACCAGATCTTCAGCTGCAACATGCCCAATCTGGTCCTTGGGGTGGAGATCTGTGAGGATCTTTGGGTCGCCGATCCCCCTTCCACACGCCTATGCGCCCAGGGGGCCACGCTGATTCTGAATTTGTCCGCCAGCGACGAGGTGGTGGGCAAGGCCGACTACCGGCGGCAGCTGGTGACGGGCCAGTCCGCCCGGCTGGCGTGCGGCTATGTGTACGCCGACGCGGGGGAGGGGGAGTCCTCCACCGACCTGGTGTTCGGCGGCCACAACCTGATTGCCGAAAACGGCTCCCTGCTGGCGGAGCGGCGGTTTGCCACCGGCCTCACCGTCAGCGAGATTGATGTGGACCGGCTGGCTTATGAGCGCCGGCGCATGACCACCTTCCCCGCCGGGGGAGAGTATGCCTACTCCAACTATTTCGAGCTGGAGCTGGGCAAGACCAAGCTCACCCGGTATGTTTCCCCCAACCCCTTCGTGCCTGAGGACGCGGGGGACCGGGCCGAGCGGTGCAACGAGATTCTGAAAATCGCCGCCCTGGGCCTGACCAAGCGCCTGGAGCACACCCGGGCCAAGACCGCCGTGGTGGGCCTGTCCGGCGGCCTGGACTCCACCCTGGCCATTCTGATTACCGCAGTGGCCATGAAGCTGCTGGACCGGCCGGCCAGCGACATCATCGCGGTGACCATGCCCTGCTTCGGCACCACCGACCGCACCCGGGACAACGCCATGGAGCTGGCCGAGCGCCTGGGGGCCACCCTGAAGCGCATCGACATCGGCGAGGCGGTGAAGGTCCACTTCAAGGACATCGGCCAGTCCATGGAGGACCACTCCGTCACCTTTGAGAACGGCCAGGCCCGGGAGCGCACCCAGGTGCTCATGGACATCGCCAACCAGACGGGCGGCATGGTCATCGGCACCGGCGACCTGTCCGAGCTGGCCCTGGGCTGGGCCACCTACAACGGCGACCACATGTCCATGTACGCGGTGAACGCCGGCATCCCCAAGACCCTGGTGCGCCACCTGGTGTCCTTCGTCTCCGACGACAAGGGCAGCGAGGACCCCAGGCTGTCCGCCGTGCTGGACGACATTCTGGATACCCCCGTCTCCCCCGAGCTGCTGCCCGCTGTGGGGGGCAAGATCAGCCAGAGGACCGAGGACCTGGTGGGGCCCTATGAGCTCCACGACTTCTTCCTGTACTACGCCATCCGGTGGGGCTTTTCGCCCAAGAAGGTGTTCCGCCTGGCGGAGTACGCCCTGGGGGACCGGTACGACCGGGCCACCATGCTCAAGTGGCTGAACAACTTCTACCGCCGGTTCTTTACCCAGCAGTTCAAGCGCTCCTGCCTGCCCGACGGCCCCAAGGTGGGCTCCGTCACCCTGTCCCCCCGGGGCGACTGGCGGATGCCGTCGGACGCGGTGGCGGCACTGTGGATGGCAGAGCTGGAAGAATTGCAGTAGCCTTTCCCCAGTCGCCCCGGCCCGCGAAGCGGGCCCGCGCCGAAGGCGCGTCCAAGCGTTTTCGCCATGGGCGAAAACCTTGCCGCAGGGCGGATTCACTCCGCCCGAGGATTTCAAATATCCGGGTCCCCACGGAACGCGGAGCGTTTCGTGGGGCGACTGGCGGATGCCGTCCGACGCGGTGACGGCACTGTGGATGGAGGAACTGGAAAGTTTGCATTAACGGAGAGCGTTTCGCCGCTCCGGCGGCGAGTTTCTTTCTGGATACCCAGAAAGAAACCAAAGAGGCACCAGGGGGCAGGCTCAGATGAGCGCTCCGCGCTCATATTCGCCCGTCCCTATCCCCTCTGGCCTTCGGCCATCTCCCCTTGATAAGGGGAGTCGGCCCCTGGACCCCCGTTTTACGGGGGCCGCCAATTAGGCAAACTAACCCGTCGTCGCAAAGGCGCGGGCGGACAGGGGATTGGTTTCCGGTCTATTACCGCTGCCGCTGAGTTCTCGGTAACCTTTGGGTTGTGGTTCTATCGGTTGGGAGCGCGCCTTTGGGGCCGGTGGGGCTCAAGTGCCGCGGCGGGGGACGGCGAAGACGGAGGCATGTTCGGATTCCGGTAGGGGCGAATTCCCGTTGTGGCGGGCGGCCACATGGGGCCGCCCCTACGGCAGAAATCATACCGGGAACGTTGGTTCGGCAAAGCCAGGCGCACTCCTTTAACCGCACCAGTTCTAATTTTTGCAAACCCAGGGCCCAGTGGCCCGGCGGGAATTTAGAGCGTTACTCAGATTTTGCGCGCCGGAAATGCCGCACAACCTATCAGGAGGGCGTCCTCCGTAACGGGGTCCGGGGCCGACTCCCCCTGTCAGGGGGAGATGTCGAGCGTAGCGAGACAGAGGGGGTAGGGTGGCGGCCCTATGGACCTAGGCGGAACAGAGTGGAGCCGTAGTCCATCGGACGCGTCCCCGGGGGCGTTTTGGTTCCTTTGCCGCCATGGGCAAAGGAACTCGCCGCCCGCAGGCGGCGAAATCCTCCTATCTGAAAGCAGCAAATACGAAACCTGGGTATTCTTACTCCATGAAAAAGGATGTCATACCATTGAATCTCTATTTCGATCTGTTTCTGACCTTTGCCAAGGTGGGCGTGTGCACCTTCGGCGGAGGATATGCCATGCTCCCCATCCTCCAGCGGGAGGTGGTGGAGAAGAAGGGCTGGGCCACCGAGGAGGAGCTCACCGACTACTTTGCCATCGGCCAGTGCACCCCCGGCGTCATCGCCGTCAACACCGCCACCTTCATCGGGCAGAAATACCGGGGCAACCTGGGGGGGACCATTGCCACCCTGGGGGTGGTGTTCCCCAGCCTGGTAATTATCACCATCATCGCCGCCTTCCTCACCAACTTTGCGGAGATCCCGGTGGTCCAGCACGCCCTGGCCGGCATCAACGCCGCCGTAGTGGCCATGATCGCGGTGAGCGTCCTCAAGCTGGGCAAGAGCACTGTGAAGGACGCCCCGTCCGTGTGCATTTTCCTGGCGGTGCTGGTTCTGTCCGAGCTGGGCGGGCTGCTGGGAGTGGATACCGCTACCCCCCTGGGCCAGGCGCTGGACCTCCTGTCCTCCCCGGCTGTGCTGGTGGTGCTGGCCGGAATCACAGGGCTGCTGCTGGCCCGCCTCTCCGGAAAACAGAAGAGAGGGGGTGAGGAGAAGTGATCTTCCTGCGCCTGTTTTTTGAGTTTTTCAAAACCGGACTGTTCTCCATCGGCGGAGGCCTGGCCACCATCCCCTTCCTCCAGGACATGGGAGAGGCCACCGGCTGGTTTACCAACCAGGAGCTGACCACCATGATCGCCGTATCCGAGTCCACCCCCGGCCCCATGGGGGTGAATATGGCCACCTATGTGGGCTACCACATGGGCTGCAACACGGTGCTGGGACCCGCCGGAGGGATCCTGGGGGCGGTGATCGCCACCCTGGGCCTGGTGGCCCCCTCCGTCATCGTCATTCTCATCATCGCCCGCTTCCTGCAGAAGTTCCGCCACAGCAGGACGGTGGAGGCCGCCTTCCAGGGGCTGCGTCCCGCCTCCACCGCGCTGATCGTGGTGGCCGGACTGAGCGTGGCCTTCTCCGTCTTCTTCGGGCTGCCCAGCGTGTCCTTCACCGGCATCACTGGCGTGGAGTGGAAGGCCGTAGTTCTGGCCGCGGCGGTGTTCGCGGCCATGAAGTGGTCGCCCCTGAAGAAGCTCCACCCCATCTGTTTCATCCTGTCCGCCGCCGTCATCGGCGTGGTCTTCCAGTTTTAAGGGGAGCGGGAGAAAACCCGATCCCTTCCCATGAAACTCCAGCCCGGGCGGGCCGCGAAAGAGGCGGTCCGCCCGGATTCTTTTCATAGATTTTTCTTGAATTGCCCGCCGGGGCTGTGCTATACTAACACCGTGAAAGTCCGCGCTTCTTCCCGCCCCGGCGGGAGGGAGAAATATGGCGCAGAAAGGATGTGGAGCCTCCATGGAAGGCCGAAGTCGCCATCGGGAGCAAAAAGATTGCTGTCACGAACGGAACGCGGCGGAGCCGAGTCCAGAGGCTCCTGCTCCCGCCGCCTGACGACCCACCAGGGGAGCGGCCTGGCCGGAGCGGTCCGGCCCCGGTCCCGTGGTGCGCTTTTCCCGTTTGTAACAGCCACAGGCGCGAGGCGCCCTGTGGTTTTTTTGTGTCCCGCTTTCACCCAACCGTTCAGATCAATTTGAAAAGGGGAGAGCCTGATGCAAGAGAAATATGAGCTGGAACAGCTGATGGATCTGGTCCAGACCAAACAGTTCCGCAAGCTGCGCTCCATTCTCATGGAGATGAATGAGGTGGACGTGGCCGAGTTCCTGGATGAGCTGGGACCGGAGGAGACCATCCTGGTGTTCCGCCTGCTGCCCAAGGAGCAGGCCGCCGAGGTGTTCGCCGAGCTGGAGGACTCCGACGACCAGGAGCGGCTCATCAACGCCCTGAACGACAAGGAGCTGCGGGAGGTGCTGGACGAGCTGTACCTGGACGACACGGTGGACGTGATCGAGGACATGCCCGCCAACGTGGTCTCCCGTATCCTGCGCAACAGCGACCCTGCGTCCCGCAGCCAGATCAACCAGCTGCTCAACTACCCCAAGGACTCCGCCGGCTCCATTATGACCACGGAGTACGTGTTCCTCCACCCGGACGCCACGGTGGAGGAGTCCTTCGCCCGCATCCGCAAGGAGGGCATGGACAAGGAGACCATTTACACCTGCTATGTCACCCAGAACCGGGTGCTGCTGGGCGTGGTCACGGTGAGACGGCTGCTCCTGTCCGCCTATGAGACCAAGATCCGGGACATTATGGAGACCAACGTCCTGTCCGTCAACACCCACGACGACAAGGAAGACGTGGCCCAGATGCTCAACAAGTACGACCTGTCCGCCATCCCCGTGGTGGACGGGGACAACCGTCTGGTGGGTATCGTCACCTTCGACGACGCCATGGACGTTATCGAGGAGGAGACCACCGAGGACTTCGAGAAGATGGCCGCCATTCTCCCCTCGGACAAGCCCTATCTGAAGACCGGCGTCTTTGAGACCTGGCGTTCCCGCATCCCCTGGCTGATGCTGCTGATGCTGTCGGCCACCTTCACCGGCATTATCATCACGAAATTTGAGAGCGCCCTGGCCGCCTGCGTGGTGCTCACCTCCTTTATCCCCATGCTCTCGGGCACCGGCGGCAACTCGGGCTCCCAGTCCTCCACTGCGGTCATCCGCGCCCTGTCTTTGGACGAGATCGAGTTTTCCGACATGGCCGCCGTGGTGTGGAAGGAGAGCCGGGTGGCGGTGCTGTGCGGGGTGTGCCTGGCCTGCGCCAACTTTGTGAAGATGATGATCGTGGACCGGTGGCTGATGGGCAACCCGGCGGTCACCCCCATGGTGGCCCTGGTGGTGTGCCTCACCCTGGTGTTTACCGTGCTGTGCGCCAAGGTGGTGGGCTGCACCCTCCCCATGGCGGCGGAGAAAATCGGCATTGACCCGGCGGTGATGGCCTCCCCCTTCATCACCACCATCGTGGACGCCCTGTCCCTGCTCATCTACTTCTTCTTCGCCACCCAGCTGCTGGGGGTCTGACGGCGGGCGGGTCTGGGACCCGCCCCTACGAGAGTCCAAGGGCCGTTCCAGGTTTGCCGTAGGGGCGGCCCTTGGGCGGCTTCCCCCTTGTAGGGGGAAGCTGTTAGCCGGAAGGCTGACTGATGAGGGTGGGCATCTAGGTTCCATCTCCCTCTGACAACCGCCCCCTCATCCGTCACGACCTGCGGTCGTGACACCTTCCCCCCTCAGGGGGGAAGGCTATTTTGCACCAGGAGCGTTGGCTCGGCAAACCCAGGCGCAGTTGGTGAACCGCAGCAATTCTAAATTTTGCAAACCCAGGCCCCCAGTGGGGCCGGGTTAAATTGCAGGCAAGCACTCCTGATTTTGCGCGCCGGAAATTCTGTTTCGACCAAACAGGAGGGCGTCCCCCGTAACGGGGGCCCGGGGTGTGGACGAATATGGGCACGCAGTGCCCATCCTGAGTCCACCCCCGGCGGCGAAATTCCTATGCATAAAAATCTCCCCCATGAGGTGATTTTCCCATGAACCGCTATGAGACGCAGCTCCGGGCCCTCCGGGCCGCGTTTCCCTATACCATCCCCATTTTTGCCGGCTTCTGGTTTCTGGGTCTGACCTACGGCATCTACATGAACGTGTCCGGCTTCTCCTTCGTCTACCCCATGCTTATGAGCCTCACCATCTTCGCCGGGTCGGTGGAATTCATCACGGTGAACCTGCTGCTGGGGGCCTTCAACCCCCTCCAGGCCCTGTTTCTCACCCTGATGGTCAACGCCCGGCACCTGTTTTACGGGCTGTCCATGCTGGACAAGTTCCGGGGGCTGGGCTGGAAGAAGGTCTACTTAATCTTCGGCATGTGCGACGAGAGCTTCTCCATCAACTACACCGCCCAGATCCCTCCCGATGTGGACCGGGGGTGGTTCATGTTCTTCGTCACTCTGCTCAATCACTTCTACTGGTTTTCCGGCTCCACCCTGGGGGGCGTCTTCGGGGGGCTCATCCAGTTCAACACCGAGGGGCTGGACTTTGTGATGACCGCCATGTTCGTGGTCATCTTCCTGGAGCAATGGCTCAAAGACAGGGACCACACCAGCGCCCTGGTGGGGCTGGCCGCCTCGGCGGCCTGTCTGGTGTTCTTTGGACCGGACGACTTCATCATCCCGGCCATGCTGGCCATTCTGGGGGTCCTCACTCTGCTGCGGGGGACCCTGGAGCGGAAGGGGGCGCTGGCATGACCCTGACACAGCAGATCATCACCATCGCCATGGTGGTGCTGGGAACCATGATCACCCGTTTTCTCCCCTTTCTGATTTTTCCCGCGGGGAAGGAGACCCCCAAGTACATCCAATATGTGGGCAAGGTGCTGCCGGCGGCGGTGTTCGGCCTGCTGGTGGTCTACTGTCTGCGGTCGGTGGACCTGTTCTCCGGCAGCCGCGGCCTGCCCGAGGCCATCTCCATTCTCCTGGTTGTGGCCCTCCACCTGTGGAAGCGGCAGATGCTGCTGTCCATCGCCGGGGGCACCGTGTGCTATATGCTGCTGGTGCAGCTGGCCTTTTGACGGCTCCCAGCCCTGAGACGAGAGAAAAGGAGGCCCTTATATGGCGGACAATACCGGAATCCACCCCCTGCGCTCGCTGAAAAGCGGTGTGTCTCTGATCCTGGCCGGCGTGGCGCTGGCGGCGGTGTGCTTCGGCGCGGGCTTCTTCACCGGCGGCCGCTCCCAGGAGGCGCCCCAGCTGTCCTCCGTCACCGTGGAGCAGCAGCTCCAGCAGATCAGCCAGCTGGCCACCACCCGGTACGCCTACACCAACATGGGGCAGTTTGAACGGGGCAGCGACTTCTATGGAATCCGCATCCCCTTCACCACCAGCCGGTTCATTGTGTCATACAGCGGGGTCATCACCGCCGGTGTGGACCTGAGCCAGGCCCGGGTGGAGGTGACCGGCGAACAGGTGACCGTCACCCTTCCAGCCGCCCAGATCCTCTCCCACGAAATCGATCCGGACAGCCTGGAGGTCTTTGACGAGACCCGCAGTATCTTCAACCCCATCACCATTCAGGACTATAACGGCTTTCAGGCCGATCAGCAGGGCGTGATGGAGGAGAAGGCCCTTCAGTCCGGCCTCCTCACCCAGGCCCAGGACCAGGCGGAGGCGGCGGTGACCGGGCTGCTCACCCCCCTCCTGAACGAGGGGCAGGCCCTGGAGGTCCGGACGGCAGAGGCGGAGACATAACAAAACAGCTTGGCGGATAGTTGGTCCGTCAAGCTGTTTTTTGTTTCTACATGGCCTGGATGCGGCCCTGAATGAGCTTGCCCACCGCGTCGGCGAACCAGCCGATGGAGGGGATGCGCAAGAGCTCCTTGCCGTAGATCTGCCGGGCGTTGGGCAGCTCCCGGTCGCTGCCGGTGAAGATGCACACGGGGGAGAGGCCGTGCTTGCGCAGCTTTCCCGCCTCATCGGCGGCGTCCTGGACCCCCAGCTTGCCCCCGTAGTCCCGGCCCCCGGGGAGCATGCCCGGGTTGGGGATCTTCTGGTCGTCGTTGGGGTTGGCGTCGGACAGGAGAATCAGAAGCCGGTGGTCGCTCTGCTCCCGCTCCATGAGCCAGTCCATGGCCCGCAGCGCCAGACCGTCCCGGTTCCAACCAGCGGACACATAGTCGAAGATGGCGTCGTTCTTCCCCGCCTCCTGGTAGTCCCGGAAAATGCGGATCACGGTGCAGCCGCTCACCGAGCAGAAGGAGGACACCCGCACCGGGATCTGACACCGGGTGAGGGCGGCGGCGATGAGATAGGCCTGAGTCGATAACTTCTCCTGCTGCTGGTTCTGGGAGGCGGAGGCGTCCAGCAGGATGTCCACCGACAGGTCCCCCAGCTCGCTCTGCTGCCGCTGGACAAACACCCGGCCGTCCTGAAGGGCGCCCGCTCGCCAGGCCAGGCGGGGCTGGAGATTTCCCGCCCTGGTGCGGCTGTCGGTGACGTCCGACTGGAGCAGGATGGTGTTTTGCAGCTGCTGGGCCAACTGGGAGAGGATGTGCTGGTTCTGCACCAGGCGAGCCTGGTAGTACGCCCGGTTCTTCTCCCGCTGGCGCTGGAACATGTCCCGCTCCCAGGCGGTCTCCTTGCTCACGTGACCGGTGGGCAGCACGCCCTTGGTAAAGTGGAGGCGGCAGTTCTTGTGGTTGCCGGTGCACAGGGCCTTCTCCGCCGCCGCTGTCTCCGACGGGGGGAACATGGACACTCCGAAGCAGTTCTCCACATACTCCCGCAAAACCTGCTCCCGGGTCTGGCCCTGGCCCAGACGGAGAAGGAAGTTTTTCTGCCAGAAGCGCTTCCGGCCCTCCTCCACCGGCCCGCCGCCGGGCTCCCCCAGGCGGCGCAGGGCATTGCCGCTCACCAGGCCGCTTCGCTTTTTGCCCTTGTGGAGGATGTCCCGGCCGGCGAAGGCGGCCCACTGCCGGTCGGTGACGCTCCGCCGGGCTCGCTTGAACCACTTGTGGAGGAGGGTCTCCATCCGGCCGGTGAGCTCCTCCTCGGTGCAGCCCACGGGGAAGGTCAGGTCGTCCAGCACCCCCTTCTCCCAGGAATCCTCCTGGGCGGGGTCCCCCAGGGCCCGCCGGAACCACAGCCAGCGCAGGTTGTGGATGCCCTCCCGCTCGGCGGACTTCCGGGGCTGGGCCGTCGCCTGGAGGGCGTACTGCCGCCGCAGATCCTCCAGCACCGGCCGCTCCCCCACTGTCCGCCGGAAGGCCACCCCCTCCAGGCCCAGCCAGAACAGGTCGGTGTAGAAGGCCCCGCTGGTCTGGCTCTGGAAGGTGTTGAACAGGGGCCTGAGCCGCTCGTAGTCATAGAGGCGGTACACCAGGCCGATGATGGTGTTGAAGTACAGGTCCGCCTCGCCGTCCGGACGGTACATCTGAAAGTCGGCCCGAAGCTGGTAGTTCTCCGCCCCGTTCCAGAACTGGTTTTCCGCCCGGCGGCTCTCAATGTCTTCCCGGTCCATATCAGCCCTCGAACAGCTTGGAGCGGTCCGCGTCCCGGGGGATGCGGGCCCACACCGCGTCGGCCACCAGCTGCCGCTCGAAGGGGTCGAAGGCCTTGTTGATGATGCCCAGCTCCAGGGCCTGGCCGGAGGGGATGCCCTTCTCCATCAGGTGCAGGGCGGACAGCAGCCCCCGCAGGTCCAGGGCTTTCGTAGAGATCTCCGAGCTGTCGCACTTCTGCCGCAAATCCCCAAACAGGGCGGAGAACTGCTCCACCCAGGTGTGCTTCATCTGGGGGAAGCCCCGCAGCAGCAGCTTTTCCAGGTTCTCCGGGGAGATCACCGGCATGTCCATAACCACGAACCGGGACACCAGGGCCTCGTTCAGCTCCCGGGTGCCGGCGTAGCCGTAGTTCATGGTGCCGATGAAGCGGGCGGCGTCGTCCAGCACGATCCGGTCATACCCGGGTACGTCGATGACCCGCCGGAAGTCCAGGGTGGCGTGGAGGACGGCCAGGGCCTCGTTCTTGGCCATGTTCACCTCGTCCAGCACCCCGAAGCCCCCCAGCCGGGCGCACTTGGAGATGGGGCCCTCCCGGAACACCACCTCCCCGTCCTTCAGGGTGTCCGCCCCCACCAGGGAGGCCGCGTCCACATTCACGTACATGGACACGTCCCAGCTGGGCCGGCCGAAGGCGGCGGCCAGGTTCTCGGCCAGCACGTTCTTGCCCGTGGCCTTGGGGCCGGCCAGCAGCAGGTGCTGTCCGCACAGGAGGGCGGCGGCCGCCCCCTCCCAGATCTCTTTTCCGTAGTATAGGAAGCGGGGAGCGGGGACCCGCCCCCGGGCCTCCTCCGGCGCCGGGTGGGCAGCCCGGAAGGCCTGCATCTCCTCCAGCAGGCCCTTGTCCACGCCCTCGTCCGCTAATTCCTTCCAAATATCCATGGTACAAACTCCTCATGTATGCCTCGGCCCGCGTCCGCCGCCTGGCGGCAGCCCCCAGGGTTCCGCGGGCCCGTTCCGTATTGTACGCCCCAGCCGGGAAATACGCAAGGGGGAACGTCAGAATTTTCCACAAGCCGGTAGGACAAAGGAGCTCCTCTGCCCCGACAGGGCGGAGGAGCTCCTTTTAAAACCGGCGGTTACTCCGCCTTCTGGCTCTCCAGATATTCGTCGTAGGTCATCATCCGGTCGATGAGCTTCCCGTCCGGGGTGAAGTCAAAGACCCGGTTACACACGGTCTGGATCAGCTGGTGGTCGTGGGAGGCCACCAGCACGTTGCACTTCACCGCCTCCAGGCCCTTGTTCAGGGCGGCGATGGACTCCAGGTCCAGGTGGTTGGTGGGCTGGTCCAGCATGAGCACGTTGGCCCCGGAGAGCATCATCCGGGAGAGCATGCACCGGACCTTCTCGCCGCCGGAGAGGACCTTTACGGGCTTATACACCTCGTCCCCGGAGAAGAGCATCCGGCCCAGGAAGCCCCGGAGATACTGCTCCTGGGGGTCGCTGGAGTACTGGCGCAGCCACTGCACCAGGTTGTCGTCGTTGTCCTGGAAGTAGGGGGTGTTGTCCTTGGGGAAGTAGGAGAAGGTGGCCGTCTGGCCCCACTTCACGGTGCCCTCGTCGGGCTCCATCTCCCCGGCCAGGATCTTGAACAGGGCGGTGTGGGCGTTCTCGTTGTCGCCCACGAAGGCGATCTTGTCCCCGTGGCCCACGATGAAGCTCACCTTGTCCAGCACCTTCACCCCGTCGATGGTCTTGCTGACGTCGGTGACGAACAGGATGTCCTTGCCCACCTCCCGGTCGGGGGAGAAGGCCACCCAGGGGTAGCGGCGGGAGGAGGCGGGGATCTCCTCCAGCGTGATCTTCTCCAGCAGCTTGCGCCGGGCGGTGGCCTGCTTGGACTTGGACTTGTTGGCGGAGAAGCGGGAGATGAACTCCTTGAGCTCCTGGGCCTTCTCCTCGTTCTTCTTGTTCTGGTTCTTCATCAGGTTCTGCATCAGCTGGGAGGCGTCGTACCAGAAGTCGTAGTTGCCCACATACATCTTGATCTTGTTGTAGTCGATGTCCACGATGTGGGTGCACACGGTGTTCAGGAAGTGCCGGTCGTGGGAGACCACGATGACGGTGCCCTCGAAGTCCAGCAGGAAGTCCTCCAGCCAGTTCACCGCGTCGATGTCCAGGTTGTTGGTGGGCTCGTCCATCATCAGCAGGTCGGGATTGCCGAACAGGGCCTGGGCCAGCAGGACCTTCACCTTCAGCCGGGCGTCCAGGGTGGCCATGTCGTTGTAGTGGAGCTCGGTGCCGATGCCCAGACCCTGGAGGATGCGGCTGGCGTCGCTCTCGGCCTCCCAGCCCCCCAGCTCGGCGTACTCCTCCTCCAGCTCGCAGGCCCGCATGCCGTCCTCGTCGGTCATCTCCTCCTTGGCGTAGATGGCCTCCTTCTCCTTGCCGATGTCATACAGGCGCTGGTTGCCCATGATGACCGTGTCCATGACGTTGTAGGCGTCGTAGGCGTTCTGGTTCTGCTTCAGCACCGACATGCGCACGTTGGGCAGGATGGACACCTCGCCGGTGCTGGGCTCCAGCTCCCCGGAGAGGATCTTCAGAAAGGTGGACTTGCCGGCGCCGTTGGCGCCGATGATGCCGTAGCAGTTGCCCCGCAAAAACTGCAGGTCCACGTGGGAAAACAGCGGGGTGCCGCTGTAATTCAAGCTCAGATCGGTAACGGTGATCATGGTAATCTCCTTTTCCAATTCAATCCAAATTCAAAACATGGTCAAAACGCGTCTGCGCGTACGGCAACCATCTTATCATATTCCCCGGAGTTTGAACAGAGGACAGCGAAAAAATTCCGCCGCATTTTCGCAAAAAAATTCCGCTTTTCTTGTGAGAAAAGCGGAATTTTGGCCGATTCTATCTCGATTCCGGGGCGCGGGCCGGGCGACTCACCAGGACAGCAGCTTGTGGAGCATCACGGCCCCCTCGGCCCGGGTGGCGGTCCGGTCTCCCGCCCAGGCGCCCTGGACCATGCCGACGCCCTGGGCCAGGGCGGCGTAACCCAGATCCTCCGAGGGAATGGAGGATTTGTCCGTGTAGGAGCAGGTGTAGATGCCCGTCAGCTGGGCGGCGGCCTTGAGCCCCTCGGCGTTGAGAAGCAGCTTCACCGCCTGGCTCCGGGTGAGGGGGGCGCCGTCCTGGCGCTGGGCGCGGGTGAGGGCCCCCGTGCGGTAGGCGGCGGCGTAGGCCATGTCCCGCTCCTGCCGGGTGGCGGCGGCGGGGTCCAGGGGGTAGTTTTCCACGCTGAAGAGCAGGGCCACCATGTCCCACTGGGTCATGGACTGCCCGGGGGCGAAGGTCCCGCCGTCGTAGCCCACGTTGTACCGGGCCAGGGCCTCAACAGCCCCCTGGGCCCAGTGGCCGGACAGGTCGGAGTAGGTCAGTCCGGATGCGGCGGCGGTCTCCCGCTGGACGGGCTGGCCGGTCTTGGCGTCCACCCCCAGGTAGGAGCCCTCCCGGTCCAGGCCGTAGCCCAGCTTCAGCCGGTAGAAGGCGGTCAGCCCCAGCTGGAGGTAGGGTGCGGCCTCGGGGTCGCCGGCGGAGAGCTTCTCCGGCACCTGGAGATAGCCCAGGGTCACGGTGTAGGTACCCATCCAGGCGTCCAGGGCGGTCTGGGCCGAGACGATGCCGTCCGGGCTGTCGAAGGTCACCCCGTCGTCATAGGAGTAGGAGAGCCCGCAGATGGAGCCGTCCTCCGCCGAGACCTCCACTCCGTAGAAGTGCTCCGGGAAGAAGTACCCGTTCTCCTGCCGGGCGAAGGTGAAGAAGTAGGTGCTTTGGACCTCACCCTGGGGCCCCTGATACAGGGCCAGCTTGGCGGAGCGGTCGGGGCAGAAGCTCTGGAGGAAGGCCTCCGCCTGCGTCTGGGCCTCCGCCTGGGTCAGGCTGGGCTTCTGGTCCTCATCCCAGGGGAGATAGGACCACAGGTCCTCCACCTGACCGGTCCTGGCGTCCACCGTGAAGGTGCGGGAGGCAGTCCCGTCTTCTCCGGGCAGCAGGTAGCGCAGGGTGCACAGGACCCGCTCCGGCTGGGCCTCGGTCTCCTCGATCAGCCGGTAGGAGGCGGAGGAGAGGGTATAGTCCTCCAGGCCGTACTGGGTGACGGCCCGGAGCTGCCCGTCCAGGGTCTCCTTGGACAGAACCCCCTCCAGCTTCTGAATGCCCTCCTGCTCCGCCTGGGACAGGCCGTTCTCAGGGGTTCCGGCGGCGCTGTCCTCGCTGGAGCTGCCGCCGCCCATGCCCATGTTCCCCAGACCGGCTTCCAGCTCGGTCAGGTTCACCAGCGCGCCGGTCTGGGCGTCCACGTAGTACTCGTCCCGGCTGTCGGGCACATAGCGCAGCACCGCCTGGGCGCCCCCGTCCTCGGGCAGCACATATTCCAGCTTCAGGGACAGAGAGCCCTTCAGAGTCTGGGCGGCGGCTTCCGATCCGACGGCGGGCGTGGGGGAGGGGACGCTCCCCAGGTAGTTCCCGTAGGACACGTCCCGGTGGAAATTGGTCACCTGACCGCTCTCTCCGTCCACGGTGATGGAACAGCTCAGGGGGGAGGGCAGGCCGTGATAGAGAATGTCGCCGGAGAAGCGGTACTGGTTCCGGCCCAGGCGGTCGGAGCCGGAGGACTCCTCCAGCTGGACGGACTCCAGGCCGGGGGAGAGCACCTTGTCCAGAAAGGCCTGGGCGGTCTCCTTGGCCTGGGCGGGGTCGCCGCTGGGGTAGGAGGGCAGGCCGGCGGAGCCCGCCTCCTCCTGGGACAGGGAGTACCCGGTGATGGTCCCGTCCTCCAGGGCGTCGATGGACAGGGTGCCGGCGCTCCCCTCCCAGTACAGGGACCACTGGCTCACCAAGGTCTGGTCATAGCACTCCCCGTAAAAGGAGCTGTACTCCGAGGTGTCCAGGTCCAGGGTGTCCTTCACCGCCTGGGTGACCTGGGCCAGGCGGGCGTCCTGCGTGGCCTCGTCCGCCGCCGCGGCGGGCAGGACCAGGGAGGCCGCCAGCGCGGCGGCCAGAATCAGGGCAGCTGTGCGTTTCATCAAAATCCCTCCGTTTCATTGGTGTGTCCGGGCTGTCTTCTACTGGTATCCTATCATACTTTTAGACGAAACAAAACGGCTCAGGTTGCACAAATTTAATGAAAACTTAAAAATTTTCTCACCCCGTGCAACTTTTCCCAGGGAGCCGCGTCTTTTATAATAGAGAAGAAAAGAGCCGCCGGAGCGCCTCCGGCGGCCGGAGGGGGAGCATACCATGGAGGATCAGCAGATCATCGAGCTGTACTGGGCCCGGTCCGAGCAGGCCATCCGGGAGAGCGAGACGAAGTACGGGGCCTTCTGCCTCTCCATCGCCCGGAACATTCTGGCCCAGGAGCAGGACGCGGAGGAGTGCGTCAACGACACCTGGCTGCGGGCCTGGAACGCCATGCCGCCCCAGCGGCCGGGCATCCTGTCCGCCTTCTTTGGAAAACTCACCCGGAATCTGTCCCTGGACCGGTGGCGGTATAACCGGGCGGCCAAACGGGGCGGGCCCCAGGTGGAGACGGCCCTGGAGGAGCTGGGGGAGTGCATCCCCGCCCCCGGCCGGCCGGAGGACCGCCTGGAGGAGCGGGAGACCGCCGATCTCATCTCCCGGTTCCTCCGGGAGCAGCCCCAGCTGGACCGGGTGCTGTTTCTGCGGCGGTACTGGTATCTGGACTCCGTCGCGGCCCTGGCGGAGCGGTTTTCCATGAATGAGAACACGGTCAAATCCAGGCTTCACCGCACCCGCCTGCGTCTGAAGGAAGTCCTGCTGCGGGAGGGGGTGGCGGTATGACTCGGGAAGAACTGCTGGAGGCCATTGGCCGGGTGGACGACGACCTGATCCAGGAGGCGGAGGACTGCCGCCTCCCCGCCCGCAGGCCCGGCTTACCCCACTGGAGGCCTCTGGCCGGCGGGCTGGCCGCCTGCCTGGTGCTGGCCGCGGTGTTCTATCTGCCCTTCGGCATGAGCGGCGGCGGAGACAACACCACCTCCGGCGCGGCGGGGAGCTCGTCCGCCGCCCAGGAATCCCAGACAGATCATTCGGCCGGGACCGCCCAGGACGGCGGCTCCGATGTGTGGAGCGGAAGCGGAAGCGGCGAGGCGCTGCCCGAGAACCCCTCCGCCGGGAACGAGAGCTCCGGCGGCTCCTCCTCCCAGGAGGGGGGCGCGGTCCAGGACGTGCTGCGCACCCCCGCGGGGGAGTATACCCTCACCGGCGAGCTGGCCTCCGCACTGCCGGAGGGCAGCCGCCAGCTGGGCGTGCTCTTTCTGGAGGGGGAGGACAGCAAGGAGGGGCTGTACACCACCCGCCGGGAGTACGCCGGCTGCATGCTGTGGGAGGGGCCGGACGGGACCCTCTATGTAAAGCTCCCGGGCGACGGGTACGCCCTGGCCCGGCCGGCGGAATAGCTCCATCGCCCGGATGGAGACACAAAAGCTGTATCCCAAACCGTGGAGAAATCCGCTGGAATCAGACGATTCCAGCGGATTTTTTTCGCCAGGGGCCAAACAAGGCCGGCCTTGCCCCTGAAAAATACCGGTCCCGCGGCGGAACCGGCCCGCTTTTTGAAAAATTTGCGCCCTCCGGGGAAATACTACGGAAGTATCTCATATCCGCCTCTGCCGTCTGGCGGGGCGGAGGCCTGCCGCGCCTGCGGCGGGCGGCTCAAAGGGAGGGAATGGGATGTCAGCCAACATCCGTGATTACGCCAAGCTCGCCGCCGAGATCCGGGATCAGGTGGGCGAACAGAATATTGTCAGCGCAGCCCACTGCGCCACCAGGCTCCGCCTGGTTCTGCGGGAGTCTCCCCCCGCCGAGGTGACCAGACGCATCTCCGAACTGCCCGCGGTGATTCAGGTGCTGGAGAGAGGGGGACAGTATCAAATCGTCATCGGCGTCCACGCCAAAGACGTGTATGAGGAGCTGGTGAAACTCCTGCGCCTGGACCAGTCGGACCAGCCCGCGCAGAAGCAGGGAATCCTGGCCCGGGTGATCGCCACCATGTCCGCGGTTTTTGCACCCTTTGTCTATATCCTGGCGGCCGCCGGCCTGGTGCAGGGGGCGCTGATCCTCCTGGCGCAGTGGATTCCCGCCTTTCCGGACACCGGGACCTACGCCGTGCTGAGCTTTATCTCCTGGACCCCCTTCACCTTCCTGCCCGCAATGATCGCGGTGACGGCCTCCAAGCACTTCAAATGCAGCACCTTCATTGCGCTGTGGTGCTGTCTGGCCCTGGTCAACGCCGACTGGGGCGCGCTGGCGGCCCGGATCGCCGGCGGGGAGACCATCCGATTCCTGATCTTCCCCATGGCGCAGACCACGTATACCTCCACGGTGCTGCCCCCGCTGTTCCTGGTGCTGGTGCTGTCCTATCTGGAGCGGTTTCTGGACCGGCGCCTGCCCGATGTGCTGAAGGCCATCGGGACCCCATTTCTCTGCGCCGTCATTATGGTCCCCCTCACCATTTTGGTGATCGGCCCCCTCTCCGACGCCGCGGCGAACGGCATCGCGGTGGCGTATAATCAGCTGGCCCGCACCGTTCCCATGGTGGCCGGGGCCCTTGTGGGAGGGATCTGGGAGATCTTCGTCATCTTCGGGGTCCACTGGGGCGTCACGCCCATGAACATCGCCAATTTCAACGCCAACGGCCGCGATACCTTTCAGGCCTTTCAGACCTGCGCCGTGGTGGCCCAGGCGGCCGCCTGCTTCGGCGTGGTGCTGAAGACCAGACGGCGGGAGATGAGACGGGTGGCCTTCTCCGCCGGCCTGACCGGCATATTCGGCATCACGGAGCCAGCCATATACGGCGTGACGCTGCCGCTGAAGAAGCCGTTTATCTGCGGCTGCGTCGGAGGGGCGGTGGGCGCGATTGTCCTGAGCCTGTTTGATACCATGTACTACGTCTACGCCGGGCTGCCCGGGCTCCTCACCACCGTCAACGCCATCAGCGCCCAGAACCCCATGTCCTTCCCCGGCATGCTGCTGGGGACCCTGGCCACCATCGTGGTCACCATCGCGCTGGTACAGGTCGTGGGCTGCGGGGAGAGCCCGGGCTCCGGGGATGCGGCGGACGCGGCGCCTTCCGGTCCGGTCCGCGCCCCTGCTCCCGGGGAGGCGGGGGAGGTCACGGTGTGCTCCCCCCTGAGCGGCACGGTGGTTCCCCTGTCCCAGGTGAAGGACCCCACCTTTGCCCAGGGAATCCTGGGGGAGGGGGCCGCGGTCCAGCCCAGAGAGGGGAAGCTGTACGCCCCCTTTGACGGTACGGTGCTCAGCATCGCGGACAGCAGGCACGCCATCCACCTGCTGGGCCCCAACCAGATGGAGCTGCTCCTCCACATCGGGCTGGATACGGTGGAGCTGGGCGGGGCGGGCTACACCGCCAGGGTCAAGGAGGGGGACCGGATTCGGACCGGCGACCTGCTCGTGGAGTTCGACCTGGAGGAGATCCGCCGGAAATACGATCCCATCACACCGGTTTTGGTGACCAACGCCGAGGACTTTGCGTCGGTCGAGCTGTGGAGGAGCGGCGGCCCGGTGGAGGCGGGGGAGCCGCTTCTGCGGGTGAGAAACGAGCAAGACGGAAATTGGGAGGGGACGACATGAGTTTTCCGGAACATTTTTTATGGGGCGGCGCGGTGAGCGCCGGACAGCTGGAGGGGGCCTGGAATGAGGACGGAAAGGGCGTCAGCGTGACCGACGTCCTCACCGGCGGCAGTTCCGGCGTGCTGCGCCGCATCACAGACGGCGTGCTGCCGGGAGAGCGGTACCCCAACCACGAGGGGGTCGATTTCTACCACACCTTTCGGGAGGACATTGCCCTTCTGGCGGAGCTCGGCCTCAAGTGCTTCCGCACCTCCATCGCCTGGACCCGCATTTTTCCAAACGGCGACGACCCCCAGCCCAATGAGGCGGGCCTGCGGTTTTATGACGCGCTCTTTGACGAGCTGCTCAAATATCACATTGAGCCGGTGGTCACCCTCTCCCACTTTGAGATGCCCTATCACCTGGCCCGGCGCCACGGCGGCTGGCTGAGCCGGTACACGCTGGAGTGCTTTGTCCGCTATGCCTCCACGGTGATGGAGCGCTACAAGCACAAGGTCCGGTACTGGATGACCTTCAATGAGATCAACAACCAGAGCAACACCGGCCTGGACCTGTTCGGCTGGACCTGCTCCGGAATCCGCTTTTCGCAGCTGGAGCGCCCCAGGGAGGCCATGTACCAGGCGGTCCACCACCAGTTTGTGGCCGGGGCCGCCGCGGTCAGGGCGGGCCATGAGATCAATCCGGAATTCCAAATCGGATGCATGTGCGCCTTTGTGCCCGTGTACCCCTACTCCTGCCATCCGGACGACGTGATGGCGGCCGCGGAGTGCATGCACGAGCGGTTTTATTTCTCGGACGTTCAAATCCGGGGGCGCTATCCGGCCTTTGCCCGGCGGCAGTGGGAGCGGGAGGGCTGCCGGATCGCCATGGAACCGGGGGATGAAACCGTCCTGGCGGAGGGGCGGGCCGACTACCTTGGCTTCAGCTACTATATGTCCAATACGGTCAGGGCCCAGGGGCGGGGCGGCTCCGCCGCCCGCTTGGACGGCGGCTTCCCCAATTCTGTGGACAACCCCTATGTGGACAAGAGCGGCTGGGGATGGCAGATCGATCCCACGGGCCTGCGGTACGCCCTGGTCACCCTGTATGAGCGGTACGAGGTCCCCCTGTTCATTGTGGAAAACGGGTTCGGGGCCATAGACAAGCTGACGCCGGACGGGGAATGCCACGACCCCTACCGGATCGACTATCTGAGATCGCACATCGCCCAGATGAAAAAGGCGGTGGAAGAGGACGGGGTGGACCTGATGGGGTATACGCCCTGGGGGTGCATCGACCTGGTCTCCTTCACCACAGGGGAGCTCAAAAAACGGTATGGCTTTCTCTATGTGGATCGGAATGACGACGGCAGCGGGAGCGGGAAGCGGTACCGGAAGGACTCCTTTTTCTGGTTCCAGAATGTCATCCGGACCAATGGCGAGGCGCTCTAGCGCCACAGAAAACAGAAGAAAAAAACAAAAACGCTGGAATCCGAGGATTCCAGCGTTTCAGCTTGTCGAAAAACCTCTGTTCAGACGAATCCGCCCGAGTGTTGGCGGGGGAGCTCGAGGGGGCGGCAGCCCGCCTCGAGTGGGATCGAATGCCCTGAATGCCTTGCATGGCAAGGCGTTCAGCGAGCGCAGCGAAGACTTTCCCGCCGCGCAGCGGCGGGAAAGTAACGGCATTTTTACAGGGGAGGCGGCCCGGCGCTCCTCCGGGGCGAGGGCCTCGTACTCCCCCTGGCTCAGGCCCAGGACGGAGCTGCCCTCGACGACCCCCACCGACCACACGCCGGCGCTGATCCCCTCCTGGATGTCGGAGACGGTGTCCCCCACCTTCACGGCGTTTTTCACGCTGGAGACCTCCAGCGCCTTCAGGTTTTCAAAAATCATGTAGGGATAGGGGCGGCCCTTGCCGCCCACCCCGTCGGGGCTGATCCAGAAGTCGGGGGCGTAGCCCAGCTGGGCGGCCCTGGGGACCACAATGTGCATCATGGAATCGGTATAGCCGGTGGTGGAGCCGATCTTCAGCCCCATCTCCCGCAGGGCGGCCGCCGTCTCCACCGCAAACGGCTTGGGTGTGGAAAACTGGTCCAGGATGGAGAAGAGCTTGGGCTCGAACTGGGCGTACACCGCCTCCACGTCCTCCTCCCCGGCGGGGCGGCCGTGGGTCTCCTCCCAGGCCCGGGCGATGCGCTCCATCCGGAGCATGGTGCGGATGTGGTCCCGCTTCAGCATGCCCATGGGCTTGCGGGTCTCCTCCAGGGTGACCGGCACGCCGTGGTGGGCGAAGGCCTCCTGAAAGGCCTGGACGGGGGCGAAGCAGCCGTAGTCCACGGTGGTGCCCGCCCAGTCAAAGATGACGGCCTGGATCATGCGATCTCCTCCTTATGGGCGGCCAGAAAGCCGGCGATGATGGCGGTGAGCTTCTCCATGTCCTCCGGGTAGATCTCCCCGATGTTGCCCACCCGGAAGGTGTCCGCGTCGGTGAGCTTGCCCGGGTAGAGGACGTAGCCCCGCTCCTTGATGTAGGTGTAAAACTGGGAGAACTGGAAGGACACCCCGGCGGGATAGAAGAAGGTGGTGATGATGGGCCCCTGGTGGCTCCCGTCAATGTAGGGGGTGAAGCCCATGGCGCGCATCTTCTCAATGAGCAGGCGGTTGTTCTCCGCGTAGCGGCGGTGCCGGGCGGGGATGCCCCCCTCCGCCTCCAGCTCGTCCAGGGCCTTGGAGAAGGCCAGTACCACGTGGGTGGGGGAGGTGAAGCGCCACTTGCCGTCCTTCTCCATCCCCTTCCACTGGTCCAGCAGGTCCAGGGACAGGGAGCGGGCCTTGCCCTCGCTCTCCAGCAGCTTGTCCCGGCGGCACAGGATGAAGGAGAAGCCGGGCACCCCCTGGATGCACTTGTTGGCGCTGGACACCAGGAAGTCGATGCCCCAGTCGGAGACGGGGATGTCCACCCCGCCGAAGGAGGACATGGCGTCCACGATAAAGGTCCGTCCGGCGTCCCGGACCACCTTGCCCACGGACTGGATGTCGTTGAGGATGCCGCTGGTGGTCTCGCTGTGGACCATGGCCACGTGGGTGATGGCCGGGTCCTGGGCGAGCAGCTGGGCGACGCGGGCGGGGTCGGGGATGCGGTCATAGTGCTCCGCGTAGTGGACATAGGGGATGCGGTTCCGGTCGCAGATCTGGGTCATGCGCACCCCGTAGGCCCCGTTGGAGCAGATGAGGACCTTGTCCTCGTCCCCCACCACGCTGGAGAGGACGCTCTCCACCCCGAAGGTGCCGCTGCCCTGCATCAGAACAACGGTATAGTCGTCCTCGGACACGTGTCCCAGCTGGAGCAGCTGGCGGCGGATCTTCTGGGTGACGGCCTTGTAGTCGTCATCCCAGGTGCACCGGTCCACCAGCATCTCCTCCTTCACCGTGTCGGTGGTGGTCAGGGGGCCGGGGGTCAGCAGTTTATAGGTATTCATGGTCGGTTCCTCCTTTTCTCACAGACAGCCGGTTCAGCCCTTGGCCCGCTCGGACAGCTCCTGGTGGGCGGTGAACAGCTCGAAGGTCAGAGGCTCGTCGAAGACGCTGGGGTAGGCGGATTGGTTGGCGGGGTCGGCGGTCTCACCCTCATAGAGGGGGTTGGGGTAGGTCTGGATCAGCTCGGCGCGGCCGTTTTCAATGATGCACTGGGCCATCTCCATGGCCAGGGGGTTGGTGTCCTCCCCCTTGTCCAGGACGGCCACCGACTCGGTGAGGGAGAAGTTGCCCTCGGTGGGGTCCACGTAGTCGATGGGCAGGCCGTCGGCCTTGTCGGCCACCGCCTGGTGGCGCAGGCCGAAGCCGATGGCCACCTCGCCGGCCCGGCACAGCTTCAGGGGGCCGGAGCCGGAGGTCTCGATGTGGGCGCCGCAGTTGTCATAGATGGCGGCCAGCGTCTCCTCGGCCCCGTCCTCGCCGTAGGCGTCCACCAGGGCCTGGATCAGCAGCCACGCGGTGGAGGAGGACTGGATGTCGGTGACGGCCACCTGTCCGGCGTACACCGGGTCGGCCAGGTCCTTCAGGCAGGTGGGGGTGGGCAGGTTCTCCGAGGCCATCAGCTCGGTATTCAGAATGATGGCCCCCTCCTGGGAGGTGATGGGGGCGGTGTAGTCGGGCACCTCCTCCAGGGTGTTCACCTCAAATTCCAGGGGCAGGAACATGTTGTTCTGGTCCTGGGCGCTCTGGAGGTAGAAGGTGCTCATGGTCACCAGGTCGGCCTCCAGGTTGGTGCCCTCGGCCAGCAGCTTGCCCCCCAGCTCGGAGGTGCCGTAGGTCTGCACGATATACTTGCCCTCGTAGCCGTTGGCGTTCAGGGCGTTCTCCATGGCGGTGATGGCCTCCTCGTCGGCGTTGGAGTAGATGACGATCTGGTCGTCGCCGGAGCCGGAGCCGCTGCCGCAGCCGGCCAGGAGGGACAGGGACAGGGTCAGGGCGGTGCCCAGGGCGAGATACTTGCGGATGTTCATTGGACAGCTTCCTTTCTTTTGGCAAATAGTTGGATGGGACGGCGCTCTTTCACCGGGTGGGCCGCCTTATAGCCGGCCAGGCAGGTGTTCTGCTGTACGTTTAAATTGGGGAAGAGGGCGTAGTCCTGAAAGACGATGTTGAAGCCCCGCTTCTCCATGGGGGTGTGGGTCAGGTCCTCCCCGTTGTAGCGGATGGCGCCCTGGTCGGCGTCCACGATCCCCAGAATCATGTTCAGCAGCGTGGTCTTGCCGCAGCTAGAGGGGCCCAGGATGGAGACGATCTCCCCGTCCTCCACCTGGAGGGAGATGTCCTTGAGCACGGGCACTCCGTCAAAGGATTTTTGAAGGTGCTCCAGTTCCAGCATGAAAAACCGCTCCTTTCTCGGTTTCAAAAGTTTATGTGGGAGCCGCCGCACGTCCGGCGACGGTGTAATCCTAGCAAATTTCAGCCCCGGGAAACAAGCGCAAAAGGTTTAAGTTTCCTTTAGAGAAGCGCAAAAAGGCATCAAAAAACGGGGGCTTTTCTTGTAATTTTCTTACAAGAAAAGCCCCCGCCGGCGGTCCTCACTCCTCCGGATAGCCCCGGTCGGCGATGACCGCCCCGCTCTTGTCCAGACTGCGGGAGAAGCGCTCGTAGTCGCTCTGAATGATCCCCATGTACAGCAGATCCACCACCGCCAGGTCGGGGATGCGGGAGAAGATGGCGGTGCCGTAGATCACTGCCTCCTCGCCCCCGGTACAGAGGCACACGTCGGCGTACCGGGCCAGGAGGGGAGTTTTCCGGCTGGTGATGGCGATGGTGCCCGCCCCCGCCTTTTGGGCCAGCTTGAGCGCCTTCACCGTATCCATGGAGCAGCCCGAGTGGGAGAACGCCACCGCCACGTCCGCCACCCCCAGATGGGCCGCCCCGATCTGCTGAAGGTAGGCGTCGGTGTTCATCCGGCAGCAGAGCCCCAGGTAGGTCAGCTTGGTCAGAAGGTCGCCGGCCGGGGTGCAGGAGTTCTCCACGCCATAGATATCAATGGTTCGGGCCGTGGCGAGCATCCGCACCGCCCGGTCCAGCTCCTGGGGGGAGAGAGACTTCAGCGCCGCCTCCAGCAGGCCGCCGGACACCCGCACCTCTTTCAGCGGCAGATCCTCCAGCTGATCCCAGGGTTTTAAGTCAAAGCCCCCCAGGTGGTCGAAGTAGGCCTCCCGCTCCGTCCCCTGGCTGCGGTCCCGCAGCAGGCAGTATTTGAAGTTTCGGAAGCCGCCGAACCCCAGGGCCTGGACAAAGCGCACCACGGTGGGCTGGCTCACCTGGACCTGGTCCGCCAGTTCCGAGATGGTCTGCTGGGTGCAGGTCTCCGGATGGTTCAGCACATAGTCGGCCACCCGCTGTTCCGATGGCCGCAGGGATGCGTATGTTTTCCGAATCCGGTCCAAAACCTGGATATTGTGCCGCATAGCGTCATCCCCCTCGCCTTGTAGCAAAATTACACGTTTCGTCCTTCTGGAACGAAATTCTGTTCGCGGCGATCCCGCTGTTGAGACGCGGAGAAACGCCGGCCGCCGGCCCAAACCGGCGCGCCCGGGAAAACACCCGGCCGCCGCATGATTCCGCCCCTCAATATAATGTAAAATGAGAACAGGCCGCCACCGCCTGTTTGTAAAATCTGGATGAAATCTCTGTATTGTTCGCACATTCTCCGGTTGGAGCACCTACACGCGCCGGGAGCGGAGTGGATGTCCCCGCCTTTGGGCGGGAAACGCTTTGAAAAAGGCCGCTTTAGCTTCTGGGCTAAAGCGGCCTTTTCATTTGTCAAATATTCAGCCGCAGCCGCCGCATCTGGCGCAGGCGGAGGGCGTGGCCGCGCAGCCGCCCAAGGCGGTCTCCCGCAGCTCGATGGGGATGCGCCGCCCCACGGCGTACATGGTCTCCAGCATCTCGTCGAAGGGGATGAGCTGCTTTACCCCGCTGAGGGACAGCTCGGCGGCGATGAGGGCGTTGGCCACCCCGGCGGCGTTGCGGTTCTGGCATGGGTACTCCACCAGACCGCCCACCGGGTCGCACACCAGACCCAGCAGATTCATCAGCACGGTGGAGCCCGCGTCCATACACTGCTCCGGCGTTCCGCCCATAAGTTCCACGGTGGCGGAAGCGGCCATGGCGGCGGCCACCCCCACCTCCGCCTGGCAGCCGCCCACCGCCCCCGCCACGGTGGCGTTGCGCATGGCCAGATAGCCCACGGCTCCGGCGTTGAACAGGGCGTCCACAAGGCGGTCGTCGGAGATCTTATAGCAGTCCTGGAGGGCCAGCAGCAGCCCGGGCACGATCCCGGCGGAGCCCGCGGTGGGGGCCGCCACGATGAGGCCCATGGAGGCGTTCACCTCCGCCACCCCCATGGCGTAGGTCATGGCCCGCTGGAGGATGTCCCCGCAGATGGCCTTGCCCCGGGCGGCGTGGTCGTAGAGTTTTTTGGATTCTCCGCCGATGAGCCCGCCCATGGATTTGGACGGCTTTTTCAGCGGCAGCGCGGCGGAGGCCCGCATGATCTCCAGCACCTTGGCCATGCGGTGGTCCACCTGATCCCGGGTGGTCTCCCCCAGCTCGCACTCCCGGCGGCGCATGACCTCTGAGATGGGGCACTGGGTCTGCCGGCACAGCTCCAGCAGCTCAACAGATGATTTAAAGTCCATGGGTTCCTCCTCCTATGGCTCCAGCAGCATGACGTCCTGTACGTTGGGGTTGTTCCGCAGGGGGACGTCGACCCCCTCCGGGAGGTGTCCGTCGGACTCCACGATGGTGTAGGCCGTGTGGCCCTTGGCCTCCCGGAACAGGCGCATAAAGGCGATGTTCACGCCGTTGTCGCTGAGCACCTTGGTGATGTGGGCCACCACGCCCGGCTTGTCCTGCTGGACCACGATGACGGTGCTGTACGCCCCGGTGAAGTCCACCTCCACCCCGTTGATGCGGACGATGCGCACCTTTCCGCCCCCCAGGGACTCCCCGCGCACCACCATGGTCTGTCCCGCGGCGTTCTCCATGCGGATGTCCACCGTGTTGGGATGGACCTCCGTCTCGGTGGTGCAGGGAGTGAAGCGGTAATCCAGCCCCCGGTCCTGGGCGATCTGGAAGGAGCTGCGGATGCGGGTGTCGTCCGTCTCAAACCCCATGAGCCCGCCCAGCAGGGCCCGGTCGGTGCCGTGGCCCTGATAGGTCTTGGCAAAGGAGCCGTAGAGGGTGAACTCCACCTTCACGATGGGGGGAGCGATCATCTTCCGGGCCAGGAAAGAGATGGCCGCCGCTCCGGCGGTGTGGGAGCTGGAGGGGCCGATCATATTGGGACCCAGCACGTCAAAGACACTGATAAAGGCCATAAGCGCTCCTTCTCTCGGTCACTGGGCCTGCGCAGCCTGGGCAGGCGCCTTGTTGATGAATTTCTGATAGATGGTCTCCACGATGACGCCGATGGCGTTGTCCCCGGACACGTTGCAGGCGGTGCCGAAGGAGTCCTGGGTGATATACAGGGCCACCATGATGGCGCAGATGGGGCCGCTGGGGTCGCCGGCCTCCGCCCCGAAGACCATGTACAGGAAGGGCAGGGCGGTCATGATGGAGCCGCCGGGGGCGCCGGGGGAGGCCACCATGGCGATGCCCAGGGTCATAATGAAGGGGATCACCGTGGCCAGGCTGATAGGGATCTGGTTCATCAGGCACACAGCGGTGGAGCAGGCGGTGATGGTGATCATGGAGCCGGCCATGTGGATGTTGGCGCACAGGGGGACCACAAAGTTGCGGATCTCCGCGGAGACGCCATCCGCTTCGGCACACTGCAGGTTTACCGGGATGGTGGCGGCGGAGGACTGGGTGCCCAGAGCGGTGATATAGCCGGGGATCTGGTTGCGGATCAGGCGGAAGGGGTTTTTGCGGCTGACGGCCCCGGCCACCAGGAACTGCAGGAAGATGCAGATCAGATGCATGAGGATGACCACCAGGAACACCTTCCAGAGGATGCCCAGGATGGCAAAGGTCTGGCCGGACTTGGTCATGTTGGTGAAGGTGCCGCAGATATACAGGGGCAGCAGGGGGATGATCACCGAGTGGAGCACCTGGTCAATGACGCCCGAGAAGTCGCTCATCCCGTTGTAGAGGGTGTCGCCGATGGTCTTGCCCCGCAGGGTGGACAGGCACAGGCCCAGCACAAAGGCCAGCACCACCGCCGAGAGGGTGTCGAACAGGGGCGGGATCTCCAGGCTGAAGTAGCTCTCCAGGGAGTTGCCGGCTGTGGCGGCGATCTGCTCCAGGGCGCCGTCGCTCATGAAGCTGGGGAACAGGGTGTCCGCCACCAGGAAGGATGCGGAGCCAGCCGCCAGGGTGGACAGATAGGCCAAAATGACGGTGATGAGCAGCAGCTTGCCCGCGCCGCTTTTCAGGTTGGCGATGCCCATGGTCACATAGGCCAGGATCATCAGGGGGATGATGAAGGACAGGAACGTGCTGAAGATGCTGGACAGGGTGACCACGATCCGGCAGAACCACACGGGCAGGAACTGTCCAAAGAGAATACCGATGATGATTGCGATAATGAGTTTGGGGAACAGACCGAGTTTGAATTTCTTCTTTTCCACAAAAACCCCTCCTATAATTTTGCTCAAATTCCCTCTTGCCTATTGGCTGATTTTAGTATATTCTGTTTGCAATAATATGTAAAATTCATAGTTTTAATAAGATGCTTTAAAAAAATTCAACAATTACTTTCTGCGGCGGAAGAAGGAGGGGCTTTGCATGGAGCTGCGGCAGCTCAGCACGTTTATTCAAGTGGCACAGTTGAAAAGCTTTTCCCGGGCGGCGGAGAGCCTGGGGTACTCCCAGTCTGCGGTGACGGTGCAGATCCGGCAGCTGGAGGAGGAGCTGGACACCAGACTGTTTGACCGGATCGGGAAGCACATCTCGCTGACCACCCGGGGCGTACAGTTTCTGGAGCACGCCTACGATGTGCTTCAGGAGGTGAACAAGGCCCGGCTCTCCGTTTCGGACACCGGGGAGCTGCACGGACAGCTCCACATCGGGACCATCGAATCCCTGTGCTTCTCCAAGCTGCCCGCCGCGCTGCACGCCTATTGGCAGCGGCATCCCAAGGTGGTGGTCCATGTCACCACCGGCGAACCCAAGTTTTTGATCGAGCGGATGGAGCGGGGAGAGCTGGATCTGATCTACATTCTGGACGAGCCCCGGTACAGCAACAACTGGAACAAGCTGATGGAGCGGAAGGAGCGGGTGGTCTTTGTGACCTCCGCCTCTCTGGGGGCGGAGCTGGAGGGCATTCCGGAACTGACGGTGGAGGACCTGCTGGACAGGCCGTTTTATCTCACGGAGCGGGACACCAATTACCGCCGGGTGCTGGACCGCTTCCTGGCCGCCCGGAACAGGAGCCTCACCCCCTCCCTGGAGTGCAGCGACACGTCTTTTCTCATCCGCATCCTGGAGAACAACCGGGGCGTCTCCCTGCTGCCCTGGTATGCGGTGGAGCAGAGCGTGGGGCAGGGGAAGCTCTCCTTGATCCAGGTAGCGGATTTTCATGTCACGCTGTACCGGCAGATCTTTTCCCACAAGGAGAAGTGGTGCTCCCGGGAGATGGACGAGTTTGTCCGTGTGGTCAATGAGCTGGAGGGGCTGTGACGGCCCATACCGCTCTGGGTGGGCGAGCCGCCGCACAGGGACGGGAAAACAGACCGGAGAAATAAAAGGGGCGGAGCGCAAAATAATCCGCTGGAATCTGACGATTCCAGCGGATTTCTGGTTGCAGCAAGAGGGCGTGAGCCGCCGGACTGCGGCTCAGAATTTGAGGCGGAAGGAGGCGCTCCCCACGGAAATTTCGTCTCCGCTCCGCAGCCGGACCGGGGCGTACACCGGAGTCCCATTCACCCGCGTCCCATTCTGAGACTGGAGGTCCTCCAGATACACCGCCCCCTGGTCCAGAAAGACCCGGCTGTTCCGCAGGGAGAGCGTCTCGTCGTCAAAGGCAATGTCACAGGCGGGATCCCGGCCGATGTGAAGCTCATCCCGCAGGGTAAATTCGGTCCGCTCCGTCCTCTGTACTCCCCGCACCACCTCCAGGCGCATGTAGATGCCGACTGGAGCGGGCTGCGGGACCTCCTCCGGTTTTTTCCTGCGGCCCAGGACCACAGCGGCCAGGATCACCACCAGGACTGCCGCCCCGACGCCGAGCGCCAGGGGCAGCGCCGAGGGCTCCGGCTGCTCCTCCGGCGCCGCCGGCTGTGCCGCCGGGGCGCCCCCGCCCGGCTCCGGTGCGGGCAGCTCGGTCCCGCTGTCTGGCTCCGTACCCGGGTCCTGGGAGACCGGGAGCACCACCTGGCTCTCCGCCTGTCCCACCAGCTCCGCTCCGGAGGAGAACACCAGGGAGAGCGGCTGCTCCTCTCCATCCGAGACATAGCCGGAGAGGTCAAAGCCCAGCACGAACAGCCGTCCGGTGTATTCTACCAGCTGATCGGCGGCCTGGTCCGCCGTGCACGCCTCCCCGATCTCCCACTGGCTCCCGTCCGACGCCTCGACCAGCTGATTCAGGCGGTCCAGGGCGGCGCGGTCGCCGCCGAAGCCGATGGCGTGGAGCATCACGTCGGAGCTCTCGATGCGCTCCAGCAGCGTGTCGTACGGAATCCCGCCCTGGGGGTCGTACTCCACCGCGTCTGTGAGGATGACCAGGCTCCGCAGCTCATTGCCCTGTCTGGGGAGGCCCTCAAAGTAGTCCAGCGCTTGGCCGATGGCGCTGTGCAGCTGGGTGATGGGCTCTGAATACTGCAATCCAGCCAGCTGTTCCGGGACCTCCTCCGGGGCCACGTCCTGGCCGATCACCTGAAAGCCGTCGCCAAAGGTGGCCAAGGTGAAGCGGGTGTTCTCCCCGCTGTGCTCCGCCAGACTCTCGGCAAAGCCCACCACGTTCTCCTGAAAGCCCGGCATGGAGGTGGAGGCGTCCACCATCAGCAGATAGGACACAGGGGAGCCGGCCTGGCGCACAGTCTCCAGGCGGCCGGTGGTCTGGAAGGTGCGGCCGTCCAGGGCGGCCTCCGCCCGGGTGATGGGCTGGCCTCCCTCCCCCAGGTCCACATAGGTATACAGGGTCTCTCCCACGCCAAAGGCCCGCACGATTTCTGCCTGACCGGCGGCGGCCGCTCCAAGGCTCAGGGCCGGGAGCAGCAGCGCCGCCATCAGCAGCGGCAAAATACGCTTCATGCTCATTCCTCCACAAAGACTGCGATCAGGGAAAAGTTGTCATTCCCCGGCGGGGTCCGCCGGATATGGCGCAGCAGCATCCGCCGGGCCCACTCCTCCGGCGTCCTGGACTTCAGACAGTCCACCAGCATCTCCTCATTGTACACAAACTCCCAAAAGCCGTCGGAGCACAGCAGGAAGGCGTCCCCCGGCCGGGCCGGCCCCTCTCCCCCCTCCGGGGTGCAGATGGGGTTTCCCATGGCCCGGAGCAGGCTGGAGCGGTCGTCGTCGTGGTAGACGTCCATATAGGAGATCTCGCCCCCCAGATACTTCATATAGGTGACCGAGTGGTCCCGGGTGAGCTGGTCCAGCTTGCCCTGGGAGCAGCGGTACAGCCGGGAGTCGCCGATGTGGGCCCAGGCCGCCGTGCCGCCGCTCAGGCTCAGGGCCACCGCCGTGGTCTTCATCTCCTCCTGTCCGGGCTGCTTCTGCTGCTCCAGAATGCGGGCGTTGGCCTGCCGGAAGCGCTCCAGCAGCTCCTCCCGGCCGGGGACGGGGCTGTCCTCCCCGCCGCAGATGACCTCCACCGCCAGCTGGGAGGCCACCTCGCCCCGGTCGTGGCCGCCCAGCCCGTCGGCCAGGACGAACACGCCCTCCGTGCCGTCCGAGGTCCACCGGAGGCTGTCCTCGTTGTGCTCCCGCCCGCCCTGGTTGGTATAGGAATAGATGGAAAGTTTCATAGGGTCACTCCAGCTCCAGATAGATGGTGTTTGCCACCTCGCCCAGATAGATCGAGCTCCTGGGGGCCAGCTTGACCGGCGTGTTGGGGGCCAGCCGCTGCCCGTCCGCCAGGAAGGTGCCGTAGGTGGAGTTCAGGTCGGTGACCACGAACAGGTTCTCCTGCTCGTCGAAGAAGATCTGACAGTGGCGGGAGCTGACGCCCGGGGTCCCGTCCTGGTAGACCAGACGGCACACCGCCCGGTCGCGCCCCACCTGGACCGGCTGGTGGTGCAGGGGGACCACCATGCCGCCGTGCTGCCCGGCCATGGAGCGGAGCACCGGCTGGCGGCCCTCCTCCGGCTGGCTCTGGCTGGGCTGCTGGGGCGCGGGAGCCGCCTTCTTTTTCCGGCTCAGCACCACGACCGCGGCGAGGACGGCCACCACGACCACCGCCCCGATGGCCACGTACATCATGGTGTTTCCGCCCCCCGCCTCCGCGATGGCATAGGGGATGTTGTTCCGGTCCAGGATGGGCAGCAGCTCGCTGATGCTCACCGCGTAAAAGAGGTTCTGGTCCAGGTCGGAGCCGTAGGTGTTCACGCCGATGACGGCGCCGGTCCCGTCGGTGAGGGGGCCGCCGGAGTTGCCGCCGCTGAGGGCGGCGTCCGTCTGGATGAGGTTCCGCCCGGTGCCGCTCTCGGTGAGCAGGCGGCTGATGCTGCCGGTGGTGACGGTGGCGTCCTCTTTGCTGGAGGAGTTGACCGCCTGGACGGTCACGTCGGCCGCCAGGGGATAGCCCACCGCGTATACCTCGTCGCCCAGCATGGAGTCCTCCGCCTGCCGCATGGACAGGGGGGCGCGCTTGTCCGTGGGCTCGGCCAGTCTCAGCACGGCCAGGTCCTTCTCCGCGTCATAGTCCACCAGATAGGCCTCCGCCTCGTCGTCCTGGTCAAAGAGCACGTGCAGCTCGCCGCCGCCCAGGGCCTTCCCCGCCAGGATGAAGTCCTCCACCACGTGGCAGTTGGTGACGATGTACTGGGGGTCCTGGCCCTCCTCCCCCACAAAGAAGCCGGTGCCCTGCCAATAGGTCATGGTCCCGTCCGCGTCCGGCGCGCCGGAGCGGATGAGGATGATGCCGTCCAGCACGCTCTGCTGGAACGCGGCGGCGGCGGGGAGCACGCTGGCTCCCACCAGCATTGCACTCAGCGCCAGTGCGGATAAGGTTCGTACCATCTTCATCGCGATCTCTCCCTTAACGTTTTCTTAGGTGCAGGATATCAAAATCCCGGTGTAGTTGTCTTGTTCGGGCAGGTCCTTCTCCCGGACCATGGTCTCCAGCAGGGCGCACCCCGCGTCTGGCTCCAGAGACATGGCCTCCAGCAGCTCCGCCGGGGACAGGATGCCGCTGATGCCGTCGGAGCACAGGAGGATAACGTCCCCGGGCAGCAGGGGCAGGGGCCGCAGGCTCTGGTCCACCTCCTCCAGGCAGTCGACGCCCACAAAGGAGGTGAGCCGCCGGGCGTCCTCGTGGCCCTCCGCCCGCTCCCTGCAGATCACCGTCTGTTCCAGCTCCTGCCCATAGAGGACGTTCAGATAGGTGTGCTCCTGGTTGAGCTGGAACACCCCCCCGCCCCGGCGCAGGAATATGGCGCTGTCCCCCACGCTGATCCAGTGGAGGGCGTTCTGAAAGACCCGCACGGCCACGGCGGTGGTGCCGCTGCGCCCGCCGAAGCGCTGGAACAGGCCGTCGCTGAGGGCGCAGGTCCCCTCCCGCAGCTGGCGGGGGACGTCGCCCTCGTCGTTCAGGGCCTGAAAGAGCTGCAGGAAGCCGTCCACCGCCCCCTCGCTGATCTCCCTGCCGCCCTCCATGCCGCCCATGCCGTCACACACCACGGCGAACAGGCCCCGCTGGGCCAGCACCTCCGGGTCGGAGGCGTTGAGCAGGGCGAAGGAGTCCTCCTGCCCCTCCCGCCGGCCGATCCCCTGGAGGTTGCTCACCCGGAGGACCAGATCCCGGGGACCCTCGTCCGCCGGGGCCGGCTCCGGCGCCTGGGCCGGAGGGGCGGAGCGGCGGAAGAGCCGGTCAAACAGTCCCATGGCCGTCCTCCCCTGGCTCCGGCGTCCAGGTGAACTGCTCGCCGCACAGCGGGATAAAGAGCAGCTTGGTGGCGCCGAAGTCGATCTGGTCATAGGCCTTCAGGGGCATGGGGGAGAACACCTCTTCCCCGTTGAGATAGACGATGTTCCGCCCGTCCCCGGGGAGCAGGTTGAAGCGGTTGTTCTTGTCGCTGTAACTGAGCCTGGCGTGGTTCTCTGCGGAGATGGTCCGGTCGCCGGTGATGGTGATGTCCATACGGTCGCTGCGGCCGATGGAGTTGATGCCGCCCCGGATGGTGTAGCTCTTCCCCCGGCTGGGGCCCTCGGTGCACACCAGCCACCCCACCACCGGGTCGAAGCCCATCTTCTCCTGCATCATGCCCACGGTCTTGCCCGCGCTGGTGACGCTGGCCCCGTGGGGGAAGGCGGGAGCGGGGGCCTCCTCCGGCTGGACCGGCGCCCCGTTGGGGTTGTAGCCCCTGGGGGGCATGGTCTTGGAGGGGGCGGTCACCGAGATGCCGGACAGGGGGGCGGTCTTCTGGGGCGCGGTCACTGAGACGCCGGACAGGGGGGCGGTGCGCTGGGGCGCGGTCACCGACACCGGGGCCGTCCGGTTGGTCCCCGTCACCCGGATGGGGGCGGTGCGGCCCGCCGCCGCCACGGTGATCTGCTGGTTGGTGTTGCAGTAGGGGCAGGTGGGATACTTATCCGGGTCGTATAAGTGGCCCCGCCCACATTCGATTTGTGCCATAGGGGTTCCTCCTTGCAGTTTGGTCATTCAATGGTCACGTTGGGGACATGCGACACAGGGCTAAGGTCGGTGATCCGCTGTTCCCCGCCCTCATAAATGGTCAACGTCTGCAGTTTGGTGCAGTTGGACAGCGGAGAGAGGTCCGTCAGCCCACGTTCCTGCAGCGTCAGCGACTGAAGGCTGGCGAGGTTTCCCAGAGCCGAGATATCCGTGAGAGGCGGATCATCGTACTGGCCATAGACATCCAGATAAAGCGTACGCAGGTTGGTCAAGCCGGAGAGGGGCGAGAGATCCGTGATGCCCTGGGGTGTGCGGATGGACAGTTCAACTAGACCGGTCAATCCCGCCAGCGGTTCCAGAGAGGAGAAGGACGTCCCATCGGGGCTTGAGCCGTTCCGCATAGAGAGGACGCGAAGATTCGTCAGGTTGCGCAAAGGTTCCAACGAAGCTACCGAGCACTCCATATCCAGTTCGGTCAGCTGGGTCAGATTGGCCAGCCCGTCAATGGTAAAGGGCGCTGGATTATTTCCGTGCATAGGGAGGCGCAGCACCTGGAGTTTTGTGAGCTTGGCTAAGGGGTCCACGTCGGTATAGGTGGAATCGGAACCATACATCAACAGTTCCCGCAGATCAGTCAAATTTTCCAATCCGGACAAACTGGCCACGGGGATATCCAGCCGAAGCTCCGTCAGCTTCGTCAGTTGGGACAGATCGGACAGATCCTGGTGAATAGCTGCCCCCTCGTAACTCCCGCTTATATCGAGTGAGCGCAACTCTGTCAGTTCCCGAAGGAAGGATAGGTCATCCACGATGAAGCTGCCGTACATTCTCAACTCCTGAAGCTGCGTCAAGCCGGAGAGCGGAGAGAAATCCTCCACATGCCCCAGGTTCAGGCGAAGACTGGTCAGTTGGGTCATCCCGGACAGCGCGCTGATATTGGTCAGGCTGGAACTGCTGTTGTTGCTGTTGGTACTATAAAGCTGCAGCTCCTCCAACTGGGTCAGCCCGGATAGGGAGGAGATGTCTTTTACGTCAAACCCAATACACAGATCAAGCCGCTCCATCTTAGTCAGTCCCGCCAGGGGGGACAGGTCGCCGGCCGGCGCCCCGGCCGTATTGTTTTGATAGAAGCTCAGCCGGGTCAGCTCCGTCAGCCCGGCAAAGGGCGTCAAGTCCAGTTCATCCGTTAGATATCCCTCGCAGCTGAACTCGGTCAGCTGCGGGAACTCTGCCACCCAAGCCAGCCCGTCTGTCTCAATGGACACGCCCTCCAGATAGATGCGCTGAAGATTTCCCATCTGTTTCATGGCGGCAATATCCGCATCGGTGAGCGTGCCGTCCACCAGCTCCAGGAAATTATCCGCCGCAGACACCTGCTGTCCGGCAATGGTGATGGTGGGGGCCAGAGCCTCCGTCACCGGGTTTCCTCCCCCGCCCATCACCCCGAAGCCGATAACCACCGCGATTACCGCCGCGGCCGCGCCGCCGATCAGTACGGGATTCAGCTTTTTCTTTGCCGGAGCGGCGGGCTGGGCGGCCCCCGCCTGGGGCACCTCCACCACCTGCCGGCTCTCAATAGCCTCCAGAAATTCCTCCGCGCTCTGGAAGCGGTCCTCCGGCTGGACCGCCAGTCCCTTCAGGATGGCCTTGTCCAGATACTCCGGGATGTCCACCCCGCACTGGGACACCGGGACCAGCTCGTCGTGGTCCAGCCGCTCCAGCGCCTCCGGGGGCAGAAAGCCGGTTAATGCCGCATAGAAGCAGGCGGCACAGGAGTACACATCGGTGTAAGGCCCCTGGCGGCTCCTTCGAATGTACTGCTCTTTGGGGGCATAGCCCACCTTCAGGATAACGTCCAGACTCTTGGACTTGTCCCCGATGGAGTACCGGGCCGAGCCGAAGTCCAGCAGCTTCACCATGCCGTCCTTGGTGATGTAGATGTTGTCCGGGGTCACATCCCGGTGGATGAAGCCCTCCTGATGGACGGCGGTGAGGGCCCGGAGCACCGGGATCATCACGTTCAGGGTGTCCTCCACGCTCACCTTTCCGCCGTGGTTGGCGATGTAGGTTTTAAAGGAGATGCCCTCGATGTAGTCCATGACGAAGTACGAGGTGTCGTTCTCGTCAAAGTAGCTGGTCACCGCGGCAATGTTGGGGTTGCCGATGAACTTGGCCAGGGTCCGGGCCTCCTCCTGGAACCGTTCCGAGCCGTAGGTGAAGTCCTCAGACCGGCTCTCCACCGCCACCGAGACGGTGGTGCCGATGCGGGTGGCGATCTCGTTGGGCATGAACTCCTTGATGGCCACCTTGGCCTCCAGCTGGGTGTCCCAGGCCAGATAGGTGATGCCGAAGCCGCCCTGGCCCAGCACCCGGCCCACGATGTACCGGTCATTTAAAACAGTCCCCGCCCGCAGGGCCACCGGGTACTTCTTCTCATTCTCCGCCAGGTCGAAGCCGCAATAAGGACACGGGCCGGACAGGCTGTCCCGCTCCTGGAAGCAGTTGTAGCAAATCTGTTCGTTCTGCACGATATTCCCCCTAATTATGAAACCAAACTTAAGATTGTTTGAATTTTATAGCATTTTATGCTCAAAAACAATATGCTGCCTGCATAGTACTGAAAATGACTCTGCTTTTCACTTGATTGAGCAAGCTCCATCACATTGAGGAGCAGCCAAGGCGGTGGAACGCGCATACCTGGAGAGGCCCTATTTCCCCCATCCCCCGGTGGGCGTAATGGCTCAGAACATGCCGGCTGCGGCGAAAGAGAACTGCGTCCGGTTCACCGGAAATCAGAAAATCTGAAACAAAAAATACGCCGGGCAGATGTCCCGGCGTATTTTTCGCTGCCTTGAGGAAACACTGAGTCGGCTCGTGACGTCATGACTGCTCCGCTTATCGAAGGGTGTAGCCGCCTTTGGGCGGCGGAACCCAAAACGAAAGGACATCCGAAAGGATGTCCTTTCGTTTTGGCAAAGCACTACAATCTAGACATTTCAAATTTTCGATTTGCCATCTTGAAATATTGCCCAACGGCCCTTCTGGGCCGCGCCGCTTTTGCGGCGTACGAGCGTTTTGCCGTAGGCAAAACCTCGGCGGAGGGATGGCTCTGCCATCCCGAGCATTTCAATCACCGAAGGGCGGAGACCGCCTTCGGCGGTCGGAGCCCAAAACGAAAGGACATCCTTTCGGATGTCCTTTCGTTTTGGTGGACGATACAGGACTTGAACCTGTGACCTCCCGCACGTCAACCAAAAACAGAGCTTTTTTCTAACTATTTTTAATGCTTTACAGCATTATTCCCTCCAATCCACTTACTTTCCGTCACTCTTTAACCACAAGGTTTCCGCCT
>ERZ1643247.282-NODE-282-length-64278-cov-47.828177_pt1 | contig 64278 bp, 63 predicted proteins | sample MGYA00579264_ERZ1643247 | MGnify/ENA primary metagenome ERZ1643247 (study PRJEB29033, sample SAMEA4952262) | chicken gut metagenome | biome: Broiler Chicken; feature: Gastrointestinal Tract; material: Caecum | place: Ireland | collected 2018 | study: Broiler... | reverse complement strand
TCCTACATCAGGGGGTACTTTGTCTATTGTCCGTTTTTACTGGTTCGGTTCAAACAGCTTTCTTGGAGGGGTCCTTTATCTTGCTATACCTATTTTTTGTGCAAACTGTTATTGCAATTTCATTTTGCAGCGCGGCCGTTTTGCTGCTTTTCATCCCCGCTCCCGCAGCGCGCGGTCGAACGACCAGTAGCCGGTGGGGGCGTTGGCGACCATCTCGGCAACGCGGGTTCCCATCGGCTCCTGAGTGAAGCGGGCGCGCAGCCGGCCGTCGGGATCTCGGGTCAGGCTGTCCAACCGGTACAGCCAGCCGATGTTCTGCGCCTCGGCGTCTGTCCAGGGCATATTGAGCTGCGTCCAGCTTGCGCCGTCGTCGGTTGTGACAAAGACGGCGGGCCAGTTGTTGCCGGAGGAAGTCTCAACCGTGACCATCAGCGTTCCGTCCTCCAGCATACCGGCGCCGCAGACGCTGCGGTCGCTGGGCTGCGTGGGGGCGGGAGTCCAGGTTTCGCCGGCGTCCTGCGTAAAGTAGAGCGCCGAATAGCCGCCGGAGCCCGGCGTCCATTCCCCACCGTAGGAAACAAATCCGCGGCCGTTCGGCAGCATTACGGCGGTGCGGCGGTCAACCGGGTTGCGGCCGGAGGGGAAGGTTTCGGATTGCCAGGTTTCGCCGTCCATCGTCCAGACCAGCGTTGCGCCATCGCCCAGCAGCATCGCCACCGGGCCGCCCTCTTCGGGCCAGATCGACCAGCTCGACCGGGTGATGCCGCTGTAGGCGTCAATGGTTTCCTGCCCCAGGCTGTGGTAGGGCACGTCCTGCCAGGTTTCGCCCCAGTCGCGGGTGTAGCGCAGCGCGTCCTCGGTGCAGGATACGCTGTATTGGCTGTACAGGTCGGGCCGGCCGAGCCACTGCTCCGGCGCGGCCGGCGCAAAGCAGAAGGGCCAGCTGGATTGGAATGCCTCGTCGTCGCCATAGACGGTCAGCATCCACTGCGGGCTGCCGTCTGCTGTGCCGTAGCTGCCGGCAGTGTAAAGCGTCGGGTCAAGCGAATCGGGCGCGGCGCGCATATCCACGATGGGCGCACCGGTTTCCGGCCGGCGGAAGGGCTGGAAGCTGACTTCGAACCCGTCCGGCAGCAGCGCCAGCAGCGAAGAGACCGGCAGCGCGCCGAGGTTTTCGTTGACAACGTCCAGCGTCAGGTTGTCGTTCGGGTTACCGTCCAGCAGGTAGTTGTGTTCGGTTTCGTAAACCAGCTGCCGGTCGGCCGCGCTCCAGGAAATCGAGAAACCGGCGTCATAGATCGGCGGGGTGCCTTCAAACTCCCAGACCTGCACGCTGGCCCGTACCAGCCGGCCCTGGCCGTCCACCCGCAGCACAAAGCTCCCGATGTTGCAGGTGGCGGCCAGCGGGCGATCCAGCCGGGCGGCCGTCGCCTCCAGCAGCGGGGTCAGCCCGCCCTCGGCCAGCGGGTAGGGGGTCAGCAGGAAGCGGTTTTCCCCTTCTGCGATGGCCGGCAGCTTTTCCTCGGCGGAGGAAGCCGCCGCCTCACTGCCAAACAAAGCCGACTCCCGCAGCGGGCCGCAGCCGGCCAGCAAAAGGCAGACCAGGGCCGCGCAAAGCCACCGGGCAAACAAACGCACAGGTTTCAAATCACATACCTCCCCCGAGCGCCGTTGAAAAAAGAGACGTGAAGTTGTTACTATTTTATCACGCGGGGAAACGCTTGTCCATAGAGAAAGGCGCAGTGGGCCGGATAAATCCCGCCTGCGGGGCTTTGCAGCGCCGCAAACATCCGTGGGGCCTGGCGACGCCGCGAACGCGCCCGGCGGGATGAGGGCATCCCGTTACGACCGCCCCGCCGCAAACATCCGCGGGCGGGCAATGCCCGCCCCTACGAATGGCGGTAGACCAGGTTATAATCCCACCGGGTAGCGGTGAGCCGAATCATCATGCGTAGAGGCGGGATTTATCCCGCCCGCGGGGCTTTGCAGCACCGCGAACACCCGTGGGGCGTCGAGGACGCCGCCCCCTACGGATAGGGTGTAGTACACCGCCAATTTTCAAACGCCCGCCGCACCGTAAACCGGGCGGATATGGAATCCGCCCCTACAGAGATGTGCGAGCACACAACACCCCCCTCGGAGTATTTCAGCCACAGCGCCTCGATGAGCTCCTGGGCAAAGTCGGGCGCAAGGCGGCCCGCGGCCAGGTCCGCCTCGTAATAGGGGTCCATGTACTGGTCGAACCGGCCGGGGTTGAGGGCCAGCGGGTTTTCGGACAAAATGCCGCCCAGCTGGGTGAACCAGACGAACTGAGCCGCCTGCCAGAAAGTTTCGGGCGGGTGGGCGGGCACGCGGCGGCAGTTTTCGGCGATGATGCGCAGCTCGGCGGCCCGGGCGGCGTCCGGTTCGGCTTCGGCCAGGCGGTCGGCCTCATCCGCATAGCGCTCCGCCAGCCGGATGATCCCCCGGCAGGCCAGGATGACCGATCGGTAAAAATCCCGCTTTTCCTCATCCTCGGCGCAGGCATCGTCCAGGGCGGCGATCTTTGCCTCCGCCTCCTGCCAAATTCCGGCGAAGCCCTTTTTGAACAGCACATCCTGATAGTCGGGGGTGATCTCCCCCACCGCCTGCCGCCATTTGGAGTCGCTGTCAATGACGCCGGTATCCACGGCGATGCGCCTGGTCTCGGCGGGCAGCCGGGCCAGGAAGGCTTCCTCCAGCGATTTCCCCTTCCAGTAGGGGAAGATCGTTTCCCGCACAAACTGCCGCTGTTCCTCGGTCATTACATAGGGGTCCTGGGGGCGGGTGGCAAATTGGTCCATCTCCCGGTCCACCCACATCCAGGAAAATTCCGGCGTCAGGATGCCGCACTTGCGGAATTCCCCGACGGCCCCCACCACCAGCTCGCCCTCAAAAATATGGACGCCCAGCCGGTCGCAGCAGTCATAGAAGGCTTTGGCCGCACGCAGGCAGGCCGGCTGACCCTCGGTGGTCTGGAAAGACTCGGTCCAGATGGCGGCCCGCTGGCAGGAGATCTGCGGCTTGGCGTTGACGTAGTTCTGGCGGATCTTTTCAATGCGGGGTGTGATCATGATTCTGTGCCCTCTTTCTCTTGATTGGCGGTGTGCGCAGCAGGTTGGTTTGTCCCGGCCGGAGGGCGGGGGCCCTCCCACACATATTTCTGCTGGCGGAGCAGGTCATACCAGAAAACCGGCCCGCCGCCCTGCCGGTAGACCCGCGGTACGCGGCGGGCGATGCCGCAGGCGATCTCGTAGCCAATCGTTCCGGCTTTTTCAGCGGCTGTCTCCACGGTATCGGCGCCGGGGGCCGCGCCCGGGCCGAAGACCAGCACCTCGTCGCCGGGCTGCACATCGGGGATGGCGGTCACGTCCAGGATGGTCTGGTCCATGCAGACGCGGCCCAAGACCGGCGCGGCCCTGCCCCGCACCGTCATGACGCCCCGGCCGGACAGCAGCCGGGGATAGCCGTCGGCGTAGCCCACGCTGACGGTGGCCGCCCGCACCGGCTGCCCGGCGGCGAAGGTCCGGCCATAGCTGACGCTCTGCCCCGGCTGCAGCCATTTCACCTGGGTGACCAGGGCTTTCAGGCGCAGGGCGGGGTACAGCAGCGGATCGCTCACCTGGGGGCTGGGGGCAAGCCCGTACAGGATGATGCCCGCCCGCACAAGGCCGCACCGCCATTCGGGGTGGGTCAGCTGGGCGGCACTGTTGGCGCAGTGCGTCCTGCCGGGGTCAAACCCGTCGGCGCGGAGCCGCGCCACCGCACGGGCAAATTGCGCATACTGGTCCGCCGTATAGGCGACATCCGCCCGGTCGGTGCTGTCCGCCGCGGCAAAGTGCTGGAAGATGCCGGTGATGCGGATGCCGGGCAGCGAAAAGCAGGCCTCCATCTCCCGGATGGCCGCCTCGAAATCGGTGCGCAGTGCAAACCCGATGCGCCCCATGCCGGTATCGGCTTTCAGGTGGCAGTCCACGGTGCAGCCGGCCGCCGCAGCCGCCGCGGACAGCGCCGCCCCGTATTCGGCCGAGAACAGTGTCTGGGTGATGTCCAGCGCCGCCAGTTCATCGGCAAAGTCGGGCTCGGTATAGCCCAGGACCAGGATGGGCTCATTGACGCCGTGGTCCCGCAGCTGCCGGGCTTCGGCCAGGCAGCTGACCGCGAAGGCTGCGCAGCCCGCAGCGTGCAGGGCGTCCGCGACTGCCAGTGCCCCGTGGCCGTAGCCGTCGGCCTTGACGACGGCGCAGACCGGCCCGCCCGCCCGGGAGCAAATGCGGCGGAAATTGGCAGCCAGTGCATCCAGGTCGATCTCGGCCCAGCAGTGCTTTTCAAAGCGCATGGGTGCCCCCTTTCCGATGGTTGCCCGGTCAGAACGCCGCCAGCGCTATGCCGGCGGCGGGCAGGGCGGCGTGGAGTTTCTGCACAAAGGCCAGCGCCTTTGGCCCGTCGCCGTGGACGCAGACCGAGTCCGCCTGCAATGCCACCGGGCTGCCGTTGCTTGCGGCGACGCGGCCCTCCCTGGCCATGCGCAGCACCCGGGCAATGGCCTCGTCCTCATCTTCGATCATCGCGCCGGGTTGCCCGCGGGGCACCAGGCTGCCGTCGGGGCGGTAGCCCCGGTCGGCAAACACTTCGCTGGCCACCGGCAGGCCGATGGCTTTGGCGGCCCCCACCATCTCGCTGCCCGAAAGCGCCAGCAGGACGGCGCCGGGGGCCGTTTTTTGCACGGCCCGGCAGATGGCGTCGGCCAGGGCGCGGTCCCTGGCGGCCATGTTGTACAAGGCGCCGTGGGGCTTGACGTGGTGCAGCGGCACCCCCACCTCGTCGCAGAAGGCTTTCAGTGCGCCGATCTGGTAGGCGACGCAGTCGGCGGCTTCGGCGGGGGTGATGGCCATGCTCCGCCGGCCGAACCCCGCCAGGTCGGGCAGACCGGGGTGGGCCCCCACCTGCACGCCGTACCGTTTGCACAGCGCCACGCTGCGGTGCATGACCGCCGGGTCGCCGGCATGGTAGCCGCAGGCGATGTTGGCCGAGGTGATAAAGGGCAGCACCCCTTCGTCGTTGCCGATGGTATAGGCGCCGAAGCTCTCGCCCAGGTCGCAGTTCAGGTCGATGGACGGCATGATAACGCGCTCCTTTCCCGATTACAGTTTCAGCGCCGCGTTGGTCACATCGGTGATGAACATGTGCCCCGGCGCGTGGGTGATGCAGAAATCCGGCCTGGAGGCCATGACCGCGGCCTGGGGCGTGACGCCGCAGGGCCAGAACACCGGCACTTCGCCCGGCCGGATGGTGACCGGGTCGCCGTAGTCGGGGCGGGCCAGGTCACGGATGCCGATGGCCTCGGGGTAGCCGATCTGGATGGGCGCACCGTGGACCCGGGGCATCCCGGCCGTGACGGCCACCGCCGCCGGTACCAGCCGGTGCGGGATGGGCCGCATGCTGACCACCAGGTTGCCGTGGAAAAGGCCCGCCGGTTCGCAGGGGATGCTGGTGTTGTACATCGGCACGTTGACCCCCTCCTCGATCTGGCGCACCGGGATGCCGGCTTCCAGCAGGGCGGATTCAAAGGAAAAGCTGCACCCGATCAGAAAGCTGACCAGGTCCTGCCGGGCGTCAAAATACGCCGTCACGTCGGTGGGTTCGGCCGTCAGTTTGCCCTGCTCGTAGACGCGGTAGCGGGGGATGTCGGCGGCGATGTCGCTGCCGGGGGCGAACCGGGCAAAGCTGCGCACGCCGGCGTCGGCCACCTCCAACAGCGGGCAGGCTTTGGGGTTGCGCTGGCAGAACAGCAGGAAGTCCCAGGCCAGGGCTTTGGGCAGTACCACCAGGTTGCCCTGGGCGTACCCGGCGCAGAAGCCGGTGGTGGGGCCGGTGATCTCGCCTTTACGGATGGCGGCGCGGGCCGCGGCGGGGGTCAGGGCGGCGGGGTCAAAGGGTGTCTTCATTGCAAAACGCCTCCTATATAAAATCGTTCAGCCGGGCCTTGACTTGTTGGAGGCAGGCGGCCTGGGCGCGGGCGGCGGCCACGGCGCGGGTGGGGTCGGTCAGGGTAAAAGCCACCGCCTGCCCGGGGCGCAGCTGGGCCAGGGCGGGCAGGTCGGCGGTGATGACGGTGGCGATCTTGGCGTAGCCGCCGGTGGTCTGGTGGTCGGCCAGCATGACGATAGGCTGGCCGTTGCCCCCCACCTGCACCGAGCCTTCCACAATGCCGTCGGACAGAATATCCGCCCCATGCACCGTTTGGATTGCAGGGCCCTGCAGTTTGCAGGCCATGCGGTCACAGTCGGCGGTGAGCCGGTAGACGCCGTGGGTGAAAGCGGCCTGCCCTTCGGGGGTGAAGGCCGCCCACTGGGGGCCGGGCACCGCCCGCAGAAGCGGCAGCTGCCTGTCCTGTTCCCACCGCCACAGCCGCGCACCGGTGCGGGCGGCGGCGTCCCCCAAAGGGCGGTCGGCCTTGCGGCGGCAGATGGTTTTCCACCAGGCTGCGGCGGCATCGCCGGGCTTTGCGGTGGGCAGCACGTCGCCTTTGCGCAGCGCCCGGCCCCGGAACTCGCCCAGGCGGCAGGCCAGGTCGGTGGCGCGGCTGCCCTGCACCGGCGGCACCGGAATGCCGCCCCACACAGCCAGGTAGCTGCGCAGGCCGGTGCGGGCGGCGGCGATCTTCAGCACGCTGCCCGCCGGGGCAAACACCGGCGCATAAAACGGCACCGGGACGCCGTCCAGCGCGGCGGGGGCTTCGGCCCCGGCCAGGGCAAAGACGGCGGCAATCTCGAACCGCAGTTCCGGCCCGCGCAGGGTGGTTTCCAGCACCGCGTCGCCGGGGGCGTTGCCCACCAGCAGGTTGGCAAGCGCCGCCGAGTACCCGTCCGCCGCGCCGCAGCTGCGGCAGCCCTGGGCCGCAAGCCCTGCGCGGCCCAGGTCCTGCAGGGTGGTCAGCGGGCCGGGGTCCAGGATGCAGATGCTCATGCGGTGCCCTCCTTTTCGGCCAGTTTGGCAAACTGTTCCGGCGTGACGGCGGCAAAACGGATGCGGTCGCCGGCAGCATACCGGGGCGGCCGATCCGGGTCGAACAGCTTGAGCGGCGTGCGGCCGATCAGCTGCCAGCCGCCGGGGGACGCTGCCGGGTAGACGCCGGTCTGCTCGCCGCCGATGCCCACCGACCCGGCCGGGATGGCGGTGCGGGGGTTTTGCAGCCGCGGGGTGCAGAGGGCCGGGTCCAGCCCGCCCAGATAGGGGAAGCCGGGCAGAAAGCCCAGCATATAAATGCGGTAGTCCCGCCCGGTGTGGCGGCGGACGACCTCGGCTTCGGTCAGGCCGGCATGTTTGGCCACAAAGGCCAGGTCGGGGCCGAAGGTCCCGCCGTAGCACACCGGGATGGTCACCAGCCGGCCGGCGCCGGGTTCGGGCGGCGGCAGCCGCCGTGCCAGCGCATCCACCGCCCCGGCCACCGCGCCGTAGTCGGTGAGGAGCGGGTCGTAGCGGACCAGCAGCGAGGCAAAGGCCGGCACCGTCTCCCCCGTGCCGGGGATCTTTGCCGCGCGGACAGCCGCGTCCAGCGCCGCCACCTGCGCGCCGATCTCCTCGTCGATCTTCTGTTCAAACACGGCCAGCACGCCGGTATCCCCCACCGGAACCAGTTGGATGGGCATACACCTTCCCTCCCTCTTTACAAATCGGTCTGCCGCCTTTACCGGCCGTCGAAAAAGCCCTTGGCCAGCACCGGGCCGAACCAGCGGTCGCTCTCGTGGGAGTGGCGCACCGCGTAGGCGGTACACTGGCGCATCAGGCTGACGATGCCCACATTCATCCGGGTGCTGAAGCCGTCGATGCCCGGCAGCAGCGAGCCGGTCATGTCGATAAAGCCGTTGCGGGCGGCCACCCGCATGACCTCGGACTCCATCTCCTCCCGGTGCAAAATCTCCATGTCCCTTTTCAGGTAGGCCAGCGCGGCCATCATGCCGTAGCAGCCCCAGTCGGAGCAGGTGGCGGTGATGACGTTGTCCGCCGAGCTGGCGCTGAGGATGCCGCCCCCGCAGCCGCAGCTGCACTCGCCGGGGGCGGCGTAGGGCACATAGCGCAGGATGTGGTCGCTGAGCGTGTTCATGCCGATCTCGTTGCCCAGGTCGCCGATGGCGATGTTGGCCACGCCCCGCCGGCGCAAAAGGTCCCACAGCGCTTCACTCTTGGCCTGCAGGGCGGTCACGTCCTGCCCGGCCGAGTTGTGGTAGACGCCGGCCGCGTTGGCGCCGGCGGCCTCGATGGCGATGACGGCGGCGGGGTCGGCGGCATCGGCCAGGGCCCTGGCCTGGGCGGGGGCCGCGGCGGCGTCCTTGGTAAAGGCCGCCACCCCCATGCTCAAAGGCAGGGCCTTGACGGTCTCCAGGTCGTCGTAGCAGTGCAGGCCCACCACGGCGGCGCAGCGGCGGATGGCCTCCACACTGTCGGCCGGGCAGACGATGACGGGTTTTGCCCCGAAGGCCCGCACCAGCGCCCGGGCCAGCAGCATCGCGCTGACGGTGCCGTCCATCTCCGGCACCTTGTGGGGGAGCAGCACAAAACCGGTCAGGATCAGGACCCTGTCCCCCGGGCGCACCGCTTTGCAGAGGGCTTCGGCCGCGTGCATGGTCAGCGGTTCGCCGGTGCAGGCCCTGGCCCCCGCGTACAGGATGCGGCAGACGCCGTAGCCCCGGGGGTCCAGCGTCATCAGGGCGTCGAGATTTTCACCCACGTTGCATTTTTCCAGTTCGTCCCGTGTATTGATCCGCATACCCGGTCCCCCTCAATCCACCACCGACGTTTTGCCGGTATCGTCAAAGTATTCCTGCAGCACCGCGTCCTGGATGGCCCTGAGGGTGGCGGGGTCCCTGCCGCCGGCCGGGGCGCCGTCCAGCTCGCAGGCGTGCAGGCAGAAGTTGGAGGAGGAGCTGACGATGATCTCGTCGGCGTCCCGCAGTTCATCCAGCGTGAAGGGCTTTTCCATCACGGTGATGCCCAGCCGGTAGCAGGCCCCGATCATGTGGGTCTTGGCGATGCCCCGCAGGATCAGCTCATCGTTGGGGTGGGAGTAGAACACCCCGTTTTTCAGGATCGAGACGTTGGAGTGGGCGCACTCGGTGACGATGCCGCCGCGGTGGAAGACCGTCTCCTGCACGCCCAGGCGCTTGGCCTCCTCGGCGGCCATGACGCTGGGGATCAGGTTCAGCGTCTTGATGTTGCAGTGGTAGAAGCGGGTGTCCGGCCGGGTGATGAGCTTGATGGGGACATCGGGGTCGTTCAGGCGGTTGGGGCGGATCATCACCCACAGCTTGCCGGGCATTCCTTCCGGGTAGGTGTGGTCGCGGTCGTTGACGCCGCGGGTAACCTGCCAGTAGACAAAGTGGGTGCTGCCCTCCACCTTGGCCAGCAGGTCGGTGAGCAGTGCGCCCAGCGCCGGTTTGTCCAGCGGGATGCGGATGTCCAGCGCCCTGGCGCTGGAATAAAAGCGGTCCAGATGGTCCTTGAGCAGATACACCTTGCCGTTGGCCCCGACGGTGGCGTCGTAGACGCCGTCGCCGAAAAAGTGGACCCGGTCGTTGAAAGGAACCTTCACTTCCTCCGGCGTGCCATACACGCCGTCATAATAGGCAAGTTCTTTGAACATGGGGATTCCCTCCCGAAAATCATATACGTTTTTTACGCGCCGGCGGGTTTTGGCACGCCGTAGCGCAGGTACAGGTATTCTTCGATCAGGGCGGCGCAGTTGTCCAGCCCCAGGGCGGCGGTGTCCAGGCAGAGGTCGTAGTTGGACAGGTCCTTCCACCGCCTGCCGGTGTGGTAGCTGTAATAGCCGTTGCGGTACTGGTCCAGCCGGTCGATGTACCGCCTGGCCTCGGTGCGGGAGATGCCCTGGCGGTCCATCTCGCGGCGGATGCGGTCCTCATAGGGGGCGTCCAGAAACACCGACAGCACCCGCGGTTTGTCCCGCAGCACAAAGTCCGCCGCCCGGCCGACGCAGACATAGCTTTCCTGTTCCAGCAGCTTGCGCAGCACCTTGGCCTGGTGGGCGAACAGCGCCCGGTCGGACAGGAAGTTGCCGCTTTCGGGCGGGATGTCGGTGCCGTCGTAGACGCTGCGGGACACCCGGTACAAAAGCCGTTTGCGGGTGTCCTCGTCCGCCTGGGCAAAGATCGTCTCGTTGATGCCGCTGTCCTCGCTGGCCAGGCGCAGCAGCTTGCGGTCGTAGAAATCAATGCCGTAGTCGGCGGCGACCTTGCGGCCGATGTAGCTGCCGCCCCCGCTGCCGCAGGTGCGGGTGATGGCAATGGCAAAATACTCCCGGTTCATCTCGTTCCCTCCTTCGCTGCCGTTCACTGGCCCAGATAGGCCTTTTTGACCCGCTCGTCGTTCAGCAGGTCGCCGGCTTTGCCCTGGATGGTGATGCGCCCGGTCTCCAGCACATAGGCCCGGTCGGAGATGGACAGCGCCATCCGGGCGTTCTGCTCCACCAGCAGGATGGTGATGCCCTGCCGGTTCACCTCCCCGATGATGTCGAAGATCTCCTGCACCAGCAGCGGGGACAGGCCCATCGACGGCTCATCCATCAAAATCATCTTGGGTTTTGCCATCAGGGCGCGGCCCACGGCCAGCATCTGCTGTTCGCCGCCGGAGAGGGTACCGGCCAGCTGGCGGCGGCGCTCCTTCAGGCGGGGGAAGCGGGTGTAGACGTTCTGCATCGTCCCGGCCATGCCGGCGGGGTCGGCGTAGGCGCCCATCTCCAGGTTTTCCTCCACCGTCATCTCGGGGAAGATGTGCCGCCCTTCCGGCACATGGGCCAGTTTCAGGCTGATGATCCTGCTGGGGTCTGTCTTGCGCAGGTCCTGCCCGTCAAAGACGATGCTGCCCGCCGAAGCCTTCTCCAGCCCGGTGATGGTGCGCAGCGCCGTTGTTTTGCCTGCGCCGTTGGCGCCGATCAGCGAGACGATCTCGCCGTCGTTGACGGTCAGCGAAATGCCGTCCAGCGCCTGCACGGCGCCGTAGCTGACCTTCAGGTCCTTGACTTCAAGCATCCTTCGCCGCCTCCTCTCTCGGTTTGCCCAGGTAGGCTTCGATGACCCGGGGGTCGTTGGCCACCTGGGCCGGGGTGCCCGCGGCGATGGTGGTGCCGAAATCCAGCACCTGGATGCGCTCGCAGATCTTCATGACCAGGCTCATGTCGTGCTCGATCAGGAGCACCGAAACTTTGAAGGTATCCCGGATGTAGTCGATGATCTCCAGCAGTTCCTCGGTCTCGGTGGGGTTCATGCCGGCGGCCGGCTCGTCCAGAAGCAGCAGCTTCATGTCGGTGGCCAGGGCGCGGGCGATCTCCAGCCGGCGCTGCTGGCCGTAGGGCAGGTTGTCGGCCTCCAGTTCCTCCTTGCCGGACAGGTGGACCACCTCCAGCAGTTCCTTCGCCCGCTTGGTCACGGCGGCTTCCTCGGCCCAGTATTTTGGGGTGCGGAAGATGGCCTGGGGCAGGCTGTAGGTCAGCTGGTCCTGCATGGCGGCCTTGACGTTGTCAATGACCGTCATCTTTTTGAACAGGCGGATGTTCTGGAAGGTGCGGGCGATGCCGGCACGGACGATCTGGTGGGTCTTTTTGCCGTTCATCCGCTCGCCGCACAGGTAGAAGGAACCCTCGGTGGGTTTGTAGACGCCGGTGATCAGGTTGAAGACGGTGGTCTTGCCCGCGCCGTTGGGGCCGATCAGCCCCACCAGCTCAGACTCGCCGATCTCGATGTTGAAATCGTCCACCGCCTTGAGCCCGCCGAACCGGATGCCCAGGTTCTGCGCTTTCAAAATGGGGGTCTTGGCTGTTGTTTCCGCCATCTTCCTCACGCTCCTTTCTCCGGCGCCGGCTCGGCTGGCGCCGATTTTACGGCGGTGTGCGGTGCGCCGGACCTGGGTTTGCCCCGGCCGGCCGCCTTTTCAAACAGGCGGGTCAGCGAGAACTCCCACCGGCCGAAGATGCCGCCCGGGCGGAACAGCATGACCAGCACCAGCACCACCGAGTAGCCCAGCATCCGGTAGGTGGAAAACTGGCGCATCAGCTCGGGCAAGGCGGACAGGAAGGCCGCGCCGATGACCGAGCCGGTCAGCGAACCAGTGCCGCCGATGATGACCTCGGACAGAAGCTCGGCCGAGTAGTTGAAGTCGAAGTTTGTGGGGATCATGGCGGTCATGTAGTGGGCATACACCCCGCCGCCGACCCCTGCAAAGAAGGAGGAGACGGCGAAGGTCAGCACCTTGTAGAAGGTGACGTTGATGCCGGAAGCCTCGGCGGCGATGTAATCCTCCCGGATGGCCTGCACCGTGCGGCCGAACCGGCTGCGCACGAACAGGAACATGACGGTGACGCAGACCACCATGATCCAGAAGGTGCGGCCGAAGTCGGACAGGCGCAGGATGCCGCTCATGGTGCGGCCGCCGCCGGTGATCTCCAGGTTGCAGAAGACCACCCGGATGATCTCAGCAAAGGCCATGGTGACAATGGCCAGGTAGTCGCCCCGCAGCCGCAGCGCGGGGATGCCCACCAGCACGCCGGCCAGCCCGGCGGCCAGGCCGCCCGCCAGCACCGCCACGATCAGCAGCGCCAGGTCAGAGAGGCCGCGCCCGGCCAGCGCATTGGAGGTGATGGCCGACACATAGGCCCCCACCGACACAAAGCCGGCGTGCCCCAGCGAAAACTCGCCCATAAAGCCCACCACCAGGTTGAGCGACGTCACCATGATGATGGTGTAGCAGGCGGTGGTGCAGACCCCCTCCACATAGGTGGTGGAGTCGCCGAAACCGTTGAAGGCGAACAGCCCGCTGAGCAGGGCAAACAGCGCCGCCACGCCGGCCAGGTTCAACAGATAGCTCAAAACTCGCTTTTTGGTCATTGGGAACCGCCCTCCCTTACACTTTTTCGCCGGCGCTGCGGCCCAGAATGCCGGAAGGCTTGACCAGCAGAATCACGATCAGCGTGGCGTAGGTGACCGCCTCGTACCAGCCGGGGGCAAACAGGCGGACAAACACCTCGATCAGCCCCACCAGCACGCCGCCCAGCATCGCGCCGGGGATCACCCCGATGCCGCCCAGCACGGCGGCGATGAAGGCTTTCATCCCCATGGTGGTGCCCATGTCGTTGGTGACGCGGGGGTAGGTGGTGCAGTACATCAGCGCCGCCACCGCCGCCAGCGCCGAACCGATGGCGAAGGTCACGGTGATGATCCGGTTGACGTTGATGCCCATTAAGGTGGAGGCGTCCCGGTCCTGGGGCACGGCACGCATCGCCTTGCCCAGCTTGGTTTTTTGCACAAACAGCTGCAGCCCCAGCATGATGGCCAGGCCGATGACGATGGTCAGCACCACGTTGAGCGAGACCGTGACCCCCGCCACGCTGACCGACGGCAGTGAAAAGATGGCCGATACGTTGTGCGGCCGGCTGCCGAACAGCACCATGGCCAGGTTTTGCAGAAAGATGCTCATGGCCAGGGCGGTGATCAGGGCCGACATGGGGCCGGCCTTGCGCACCGGCCGGTAGGCGAAGGTTTCCACCAGCACCCCCACGAGGGCGCAGACCAGGATGGCCGCCCCCACCGCCAGCCAGGCCGGCATGCCGGCGCTGACCATCAGCGGAACGGTGTAAAACAGCGTGTAGGCGCCGATCATGATGAAGTCGCCGTGGGCGAAGTTGATCATCCGGATAATGCCGTACACCATCGTGTACCCCAGCGCGATCAGCGCATAGGTCGCACCCAGGTTCAGCCCGTTGATCAGCGACTGAAAAAACAGCGAGAAGGTCATGCTCCATTCTCCTTTCGGGTCTTGGTTTTGCGGTACTGCCGGGAAGTGCCTTCTCCCCCGCCGCCAGGAGCTTGCGGGCCTGTGCGGCGGGACGCTTGCAGAAAACCGGCGCCCGGCCGCGGGTCAGCTTTCGCTTCTGGCGACGATCTCGCCGTCCGGGCCAAGGGTCTCAAACCACTGGACCTGGCCGTCCACAAAGGTGTTGAAGACGATCTGCTTTTCGGGGTCGCCGTTTTCGTCCAGTGTGAAGGTGCCGCCCACACCGGTAAAGGTCATGCCGGTCATGCCTTCCACCAGGCTGGCGGTGTCGGTGCCGCCGCCCTCCCGGGCCGCCTGGTAGATCATGTAGATCGCGTCATAGTACAGCGAGGCGCAGGCGTTCAGGCTTTCGGTGCCGTAGGTCTCGGTGTACTTGGTCACGAAGTTCTGGACCGCGTCGGAGGTATCCTCGCTGGAATAGTGGTTGGTGAAGTAGCAGTTTTCAAACTGGGATTCGAGACCGGTGGTGTCCGAGCTGTCCCAGCCGTCGCCGCCCATGATGGCGCCGGTGAAGCCGGCGGAACGGGCCTGGCTGACCAGCAGCGGCACAGTGTCCTGGAAGCAGGGGTAATAGAGGAACTCGGCGCCGGAGGCCACCACCTGGGACACCTGGCTGGAGAAGTCGGTGTCGGTGGTGGTGCACTGGCCTTCGTAGACGATCTCGATGCCCAGCGCCTCACAGTTTTCGATAAAGGCGTCCTTCAGACCGTTGGAGTAATCATCGTCGTTGGCATACAGCACCGCCACCTGGCTGTACCCCTCGCTCTGCACGAACAGGGCGGCCATGCGGCCCTGGTAGGGGTCGATGAAGCAGTCGCGGAAGACGGTGGGCCGGTCGATGGTCACGTCCACGTTGGTGGCGCCGGTGGCCACCAGCAGCATGTTATCCACGGCGGCCTGTTCGGCAATGGGCAGCGTCACGCTGGAGAAGAAGCTGCCCACCAGCGCTTCGGGGTCGTCGGCCATGACCAGGTTGTAGGCGTTCATGGCCTGGCGGGCGTCCTGGGCGTCGTCGGCGATCTCGCCGCCGTTGACGATCTCGACGGTGTAGGGGCCGCCGCTGGCGTTGATCTCCTCCACCGCCATCTCGATGGCGTTCTGGGCGCCCTCACCGTAAATGGCGTTGCCGCCGGTCATCGGCCCGATGACGCCGATGCGGACGACGTTGTCCTCCTCGCCGGCGGCGGCGCTGCTCTCTGCCGTGGTGGAGCTGCTCTCTTCCGCTGCGGAAGCGTCGGATGCCGCCGACGAGGCACCGCCCTGCTGGGCGGAAGAACTGCACCCGGCCAGCAGGCTGATGCTCATGGCGCCGGCCAGCGCCGCGGCAAGAACTCGATCGTTTCGTTTCATGTGGTTCCCTCTTTTCCAATCACTCGCTTTCGTCAGGTGGCGGACACGGACATCTTCCCGCCGGCAAAAAACGGAAAAGGCGCGCAGCGCCTGTTTGCCAGGTCTGCACGCCTTTGTGTCGCTTGCGTCGGGAAGACAGAACAACGAAAAAAGGGGCCGCGTGCCGTTCTGGCACCACGACCCCTTTGTCTCGTTGTTGGCATCCGGTTCGGATGATAGCTGCATTATAGCACCGCCCCGGGGCCGATGCAAGCATTTTTTGCACACCGGGACGATCTTTGTCGCATCTGCAAGGATTTGCCGCCGCCCCGCGCCACCGTTTTTGTGCAGAAACACAACGGCACAAGAATAAGGGAAGCGCAGCTTTTCGGCGGCAAAACTTTACTTTGTTTTGCAAAAAACCGTATTCCTTTTATATTGTTAATCACAGCGCCGGGTATCCGCGCTTTTTCTGCCGGCCGCAGCGTCGGATCGCTTTCATCCGTTTGCCGTTCGGCCTCCGGCCTGCATTTTGTCAAGAGCAGCGGGCAAGGAAGGAACCAGGCCCGGGCAGCCGTTTTGTTCGAAGGGAGGAAGTTTCCAGAAAATAACAAAAAGAGGAGACGGGTCTGCGCGAAGCCCTTTTGGAGTAACCTTTCCCATTGGCAAGCGCGGCGTTTTCGGTTAGTAATACACGAGTGCTGCAAATTTCCCCATCTTTGTTGCAAAATCGCCGGCTTCAAGCGTAGGAGATATACGAAATGCTTCACACCCAGCCAAATTAGGGAGGTTTTACCATGACCATGCAAACTTTGTATACCGCCAACGGCAATCTGATCCGCCGCCGCACCAAGGACGGCGTTGTCCCCGTCATCCGCGTCTGCCGGGATGAGTACGAGATAGACCAGCAGGAACTGCTGATCTGGGCGCTGCTCAACTGGCGGATCGTCACCTTTGCGCAGATCGGCCCGCTGTACGAAAAGGCCAGCCGGCAGGACCCGCTGCAGACCTCGCGCTCCTGGCAGGACTGCCCCCACCGTCTGCTGACCCGTGGGCTGCTGATCTCCGGCATGGGCCGCACCGAAGAGGTCATCAAGGCGGTGGCCGGACTCTATCTGCGCAAGCAGATTTTGCTGGATACATATTGAGGCAAGGGTTCCATTTTTGTAGGCAAGTGGTACACTTCCCGTATATCCGGCAGACCCCCTTGCACACAAATTGCAAGTTCACTGCCCAGCCTTCGCAGAATCAACGATCGACAGTCATTTTTTTGCATGATATAGTTATGATGTAATTGATTTTTGTGCCGCCGCAATGGCTGCGGAGTTTGCCTCCGCCTCACACGCTGTTATTTTTGCAAACAAGTGCCAGCAGAAGTTTGGCTCCCCTTGGGGCCGGAACTCTGCTGGCACTTTTTATATAGATATTCTTGCCCACGGGCAGAAAGGAAGTGAACGAAAACCATATACGGCAGAGGCAATACCGCTTCTGCCCACAAGCTCAAAGCCGCACCATGTGTACAGGATCACCCGTTCCGCACGGTGCGGCTTTTCTCATGCAGCAACAGAAAGGATTGGTATCCCATGAAAAAGGAATCTCCCCTGTGGCACAGCGTCGGCATCCTGGCCGGTGCTGTCATTCTGATCGTGGCTTTCACCCGCGGCTGGCTGATGAGCACGCTGCTGCTCATTGCCGCCTGTGCCTGGGGTGTCTGGCTACTCGCCACCCAGCGTCCGCCGGCCTCCAAGCGGAGACCGGCGCGTCGTCCCAGGGCGGCCGACACAGCGCCCGCGCCCGCCGAAGGACAGGACGCAGCCGCCACCAACACACTGCTGCTCCTGCACGTCAAACAGAAGGTCGAGATCAGCAAAAAGGACATCACCAACGGTGACGAGCTGCGCGGCGCACATCTGCGCACCACCGATGCCGACGGCAGCGTAGTGGCCGAATGGGTCACCGATGGCCAACTCCACCGCATCGACCGGCCGCAGCCCGGCGAGTATGTTCTGACAGAAAGCGCCGCCCCGAACGGCTACCGGCTGGCCGAAAGCGTGTGCTTCATGGTCGAGGAAAGTGGCCGCATCCAGAAGGTAACGATGTATGATGCCCCCGTGGGAACCTTCACCATTTGGTTGAAAGTGTCCCGGTTTCTATGTTTCTTCCTTTCTTGGAATAAGCGTTTTTCTTTTTCTTCGTCCGCTCCCCTGCCAAAAGGAGAAAAATAACCCGCCAATGGCGTCTTCATCATGAAGTTTCACAGTGATTTCGGTCTCGCCATATCCCCGGGGCGCATCCGAACCGCTGCTTGAAAACCACGTTAAAGTGTGAACAGGAACGGAACCCGCAGGCAGACGCAATTTGTTTGACCGAGAGGTCCGCCTGCCGGAGATACCGCTCCGCGATCATCAGGCGATAGTCCAGAAGATACCGGGCGAACGTGACCCCCATCGCTTTGTGGAATATGCCGGAAAAGTAGGAAGCGGAAAGACCTGCGTGTTCAGCCGCCTGGGCCAGGGTGATCTGCTCCCGATACTGTGAGTGAATGAAAAGGACCGCCCGCCGGATCGCCTCGCTGGAAATGTCAGAGCAAGGTGCCGGGGTCCCCTGGCAGCAGCGCAGCAGCAGGATGCAGAGGTTTTCAATGTTGCACCTCAGAAACGCTTCCGTCAGGTCGTCCTTTTGCTGTTCCGAAAAAGCTCTGTGGACCGCCCGGGCCAGGCGGATGCAGCTGCGCCAATCCGTTTTGCCCAGGTTTGCGCACAGAACGCCTTCCGTGCGGCCAAGGGCATCCTGCATCTGCTTCGTGAGAAATTCAGGCATAAAAATGATGTTGTAGTAGCGGATATGCTGGCCGGCACCCGTCTGCTGCCGGTGGTAATCGGATGGTCGGATCAACTGGATGCTATGGTCGCCAAGCGTATACACATTGCCATTGATCAGAAAGTCGGAACACCCCTCATAAATGATCGACATTTCATGGAACGGGTGAAAATGCAGGCGGTTGTTGAACAGACTGGCCTGTTCGGAATAGCAGTCTTCAATATTATATGGTTTTCCGTTCAAAAACGGCTCCGGCGGCAAAATGTCGAACTGCATGGCGATCCCTCCATGCAATCGATTATATCAGATGCCCAAAAGCAGCACAATCGTTTTCTTTTTTTACGAAATCATTACAGGAATTACGGAATTATCTGATTTTCGTTGTTTCAGGCACATGGCTGTACTATACTGGGCGTGCAGAAAACCTTCTGAAAAGAGGAATGACGTATGCACGAATTGCCGGAACTGCAAAAGAGATTCATCAACCTGCGGCTGGGAACCTTTATCCACTTTAACAGCGCAACTTTCCAGTTTCATACCGGCGAGATCAAGGACTGGGAATTTGACCACGAAAACGCCGGGCAGCCGCGCCTTTTTCCTTTCGCCGAATCCGACTGGAACCCCACCGAGCTGGATTGCGCCCAGTGGGCCGAAACCGCGCAGGCCGCCGGCGTCCGCTTTGCCGCCCTCACGACCAAACACCATGAAGGGTTTGCGCTCTGGCCGACCCGGTATTCCGATCACTGTGTGCGGAACGCCGCAAACAAGACGGATGTTGTGGCGGAATACCTCAAGGCTTTCCGGACCCAGGGGATCCAAGCCGGACTATATTTTTCCATTTTGGATCTGACCGCCGGCATCAATCGCCATTCCTGCACGGAAGAGCAGAAAACAATCATCAAAGGGCAGATCACCGAACTATTGACCAACTACGGCGAGATCCCGTTCCTCATGGTGGACGGATGGAGTTCGCCATGGGGCGGCCCCAGCTATGAAATGCTGCCCTTTGAGGAAGTGAACGCCCTGGTCAAATCGCTGCAGCCGGATTGCCTGCTTTTGAACATCGGCTGCACCGACGGCCTTGCGCATACCGACATCGTGTTCTATGAAAATGGCGCCGGTCAGGAAGTGGCGGACGGATTTGAAGGCCCCGGTATTTTGTGCCAGAAGCTGACCCGCACATGGTTCTGGCGTTCCGATGATCCGGTCACTCCGCCGATGCCGGCAGAATGGGCCGCTGCGCAGATGGCGCGGTATTTCCCCATGAATGTGAATTTTATGCTGAACCTCAGCCCCAATCCCAGGGGAAAGCTGGATGAAAACCTGATGCGGGAGTTTGCGCGGATCGGGACAATGGTCCGGTTCCCTGCAGAGCTGAAAGAGATCCCGCCCCGTTGGATGGTGCGGGAAACAACGTGTTGACCCCCGAGACCAGAAAAAGGACGGCGAGTGGAATGGACTACAAAACCCCGAGTTTGCCAACCGAACAGAGAATTGAAGATTTGCTTTCCAGAATGACGCTGGAAGAAAAAATTGCCCAGTTGAGCATTTTTTACGCCCAGGATGTAGTTTCCGATCCCTTTGGCGCCGACTTTTCCAAATTGCCGGACGACTGTGGATTCGACGATGAAAAGTGGAAAAGGAAAATCGGAGAAAACGGCGCCGGCTTCGTATGCGGTGCATACGGCACGCCCAAGGTTGCAAATCGTCTGCAAAAGTTCTTTGTCGAGCATACAAGGTTAGGGATCCCCGGCATCTTTGTGGGAGAAGCCCTGCACGGCGTCAGCGGTCCCCGCGGGACAATCTTCCCCGTTCCGCTTGCGCTGGCCGCGACGTTTGATACCGGCACCGTCTGCCAGGTCGGGCGCTGTATCGGAAGCGAGGCCAGAAGTTTGGGCATCCATGAGATCCTGGCCCCCAACCTGGATGTCTCTCGTGAACCGCGGTTCGGTCGGGTGGAAGAGACCTTTGGGGAGGACACCTATCTCTGCACCCGGATGGGCGTTTCGATCATCAAGGGAGAACAGAAGGGCGACATTTCCAGGAGCGACGCGGTCGTGACCGAACCGAAACATTTCTGTATGTACGCCATCCCGGAAGGCGGAACCAACTGCGGTACCGCACGCGTCGGCAAGCGGGAGGTTTATAACACATTTCTCCCGGTTTTTGAAGCCGCATTCAAAGAAGCAGGCGCATACAACGTCATGGCCAGCTACAACAGCGTGGATGGCGACGTGATGATGTGCTCCAAAGAATATTTGACGCAGATACTGAAAGACGAACTGGGCTGCCCGGGCTATGTCCGTTCCGATTGGGGCGGGATCAAAAAAATCAAGGAGCGGCACAAACTCGCCCGGACAGATGAACAGGCCATCTGCATGGCGCTGAATAATGGCCTTGACGTGCAGGGGATCGATTACCCCCACGAAGTATTTGCAGCGACAGTCAAAGCACTGGTGGAAAAAGGCAAACTGCCCCTTGAACGGCTGAACGACAGCGTGCGGCGGGTCCTGAGGGTAAAATTTGACCTGGGCCTGTTTGAGCATCCTTACACGGAAGAAGACGGCTGGCAAAAGATCGTACACAGTACGGCGCATCAGGAAGTATCCCTCAAAGCGGCCCGCCAGGCAATGACTTTACTGAAAAACGAAAATCAGGTCCTGCCCATTTCCAAAGAAGTGGCATCCATTGCGCTCATCGGCCCTTCGTCCAATGACCAGAAAATCGGCGGATACTCTTCCACCCACGAGGATTTTGAGATCCCGACGGTGTATCAGGAACTGCAAAAGGCGCTCGGAGATACCGTGCGAATTCACCAGTGCGATGGCTGTGCCATTACGCAAGGGAATCAGGCGTTTGCTGTAAAAGGGCAGGAACACTTAAACCGGAAAGCGGAAAAGGAAATTCAAGATCAGATCGAGGAAGCCGTGAGTACTGCATCACGGTGTGATCTGATTTTGGTGGTTTGCGGTGACAACCTGGAAACCAGCAGCGAACTGCACGATCGCAGCGAACTTACCCTTTATGGCCGGCAGCGGGAATTGATTCTGAAACTGGCACGTCTGGGCAAGCCCATGGTTCTTGTGTTGCAAAACGGAAAGGGCCTGGACATCTCCGAGGAGAGCCGGGTGTGCGACGCGGTCCTGGTGTCCTGGTTTGCCGGGGAACAGGGGGCCAGAGCAATTGCAGAGACCTTGCTGGGCAGGAACAACCCGGCCGGACGACTGCCGGTATCTTTCCCGAAATCCTCTACCATTGCTCCCTACTATTGCGCGCTTCCCGGTGGGGATAACAAATTCCTGGAAGGAACTTACGGCAGTCTTTATCCCTTCGGCCACGGACTTTCCTATACTTCGTTCCTGTACAGTGACCTGCAGATCTGCAAAACCTCTCGCTACACCTTTGAGGTCTCTTTCCATGTAAAAAACACAGGTTCCGTGGCCGGAGACGAGGTGCCGCAGTTGTATATCTCCTATTACGACAGCAGCATCGTTACACCGGATGTTTTGCTGAAGCGGTTTTGCAGGATTTTTCTGTGCCCGGGCGAGACGAAACGGGTGTCATTTTCTCTGAATTACGACTCATTCAAACTCTACAACATTGACCGTCGATGGACTGTAGAGCCGGGCGAATTTCGAATCAAAATCGGCAAATCCTCTCAGGAAATTTGTCTGGAACAAAGTCTGTTCATTGACTGACACGGAGCACAGCCAACAGAGCAATATCGCCGTGCAACTTTTGGAACCGCAAAAGTAAAGCCAGAACGTGTTGACTTCCCGTACATCTTGAACGCAAAAGATCCTGATGTGGTTGTCGTTCTGCACCACCAGCTCGGTCTTCTGGTCGAAGGTGTTCTGACGGCCGTCGTTGCATCAAAGCAAGCTTTCTCGATATTTTGTTTGCGGCTCAAACGTGCCGGTCTTTGTAGTAATATTCAAGATCCCGGTCTGTGATGGAGCGGATCACCTTGCAGGGATTTCCCGCCGCCACTGTATTGGGGGGAACGTCCTTGATTACAACGCTTCCCGCCCCGATGACGGAATTTGCACCGATGGTAACGCCCGGGCAGATAGACACATTCCCGCCGATCCACACATTGTCCTCAATGACCACTGCAAAGGAGTACACTTCCCCGTTTGGCCGCAGCTTGTAGTGTACCGGATGCCCGGTGGAAGAGATCATCACGTTGGGACCAATGAGCACCCCGCTGCCGATGGTGATCTTGTAATCGTCCACCAGGGTCAGGTTGGAGTTGATGTACGTTCCCTCGCCAATGGTCACGGTCTTGCCAAAGGCACAGGTGAGGGGTGGTTCGACCCAAACGCCCTCTCCCACCGCGCCAAAAATCCGGGGCAGCATCTCGTTGCGCTTTTCGCATTGGGAGGGGTGCATATGGTTAAATTCAAAACACAGCCCACGGGCCTTTTTTTGCGCTTCCATCGCCTCTTTGGTATCCGTCCAAAGAGAAGTCAGAGCTTTTCGCAAAAGCGCAGCAGGAGGACGTATAGTGAAACGGGATCGATGGACGTATATTCGCTTCGTCCGGACAGAAAAAGAACAGGGAACCGTTTCTGATTTCCTGTTCGGTGGTGCCGCCGGTGGCGGCTGGTATTCAGTTTTGACAGTTCGGATCAGGGCGGCCCGAAGATATGTCGCTCATCGGAATAATATAATTGATGTGTAGATGCAATGCGAACAGCGGCAGCCATCCCTCCATCACCGTATGGCGGGTTTTTAATAAAGTCTTTAGATGCTTGGCTTAAAGTTTGCTTCTCCTTCAAGGTGTGGCATATTTCATTTTCCCATCCTTAGCTATACAACACTCGGCTCTATTGTCCATTCCATTGTCCCCAACATTTTCCTTTTCTCTCGTCTATTATACTACGGCCTAATAAACTTGAAGACAGATGAATTTCAAACTTGCCGCCCGGACAGCGCTACAATTAGGAACAGGATCCAATATACTACCCAGGCGAGCGCCGAACTGTACGGCGTGCGCAGCAACGTGGTGGCCGCCTGGGTGAGCCGGGCCAGGCAGATGCTGAAAAAGGAGCGTACTCTGTCTGCCGGATAAAACCGCTTTCTCCGTCCCGGTCGTTTTCTGCCGCAGCCTACGGCTTTTTCTTCCGGTAGGCCAGCGGCGTGCAGCCGTACCGGGCGGAAAAGCGCCGCACAAAATAGCTGATATTCTCCACACCGCACTCGACAGCGATGCGGGTGACGGTATCGTTGGTGGAGAGCAGCCGCATCCGGGCCTGTTCCAGCCGGTACTCCATCAAAAACTGCACCGGGGTGGTCTGCATGGTTCTGTGGAAGCAGCGCAGCGCGGCGCTGACGCTGACGCCGGCTGCGGAAGGCGAGCAGGGGCCGACGCTGGGCCAGCTGCTGCGCCGCCGGCTGTTCTGGGTCTTTCTTGTGATGATGCTCTGCGCCGGTGCCAGCGAGCAGGCCGTCAGCCAGTGGGCCTCCACCTTTGCCGAGCAGGCGCTGGGCGTCAGCAAGACGGTGGGCGACCTGGCCGGGCCGATGGCCTTTGCCCTGCTGATGGGCACCGCCCGCCTGCTCTATGGCAAGTATGGCGACCGGCTGGACCTGGATCGGTTTATGAAATTCAGCTGCCTGCTGTGCATCGCCGCCTATTTGTGCATCGCGCTGGTGCCGGTGCCTGCGCTGGGGCTGGTCGGCTGCGCGGTGTGCGGTTTTTCGGTGGGCATCATGTGGCCGGGCACCTTCAGCAAGGCGTCGGCCTCGCTGAAAGGCGGCACCGCCATGTTTGCCCTGCTGGCCCTGGCCGGCGACCTGGGCTGCTCCGCCGGGCCCACGCTGGCCGGCATGGTCTCCAGCAGCCTGCGCGATGACTTGCGGGCGGGTATCCTGGCCGCCATCTGCTTCCCGGTTTTGCTGCTGGTCGGTGTGCTGGCCCTGAAACGCCGCAGGCAAGTACCCGCCCCGGCAAAATGAGTGGCCGCCCGAAATCATTCCAGCCCTTGGCCCATGAATGCAGGCAGACGGGTGGTATCCCCTGTTCGGATATGGCAATCTTTTCCCTTGGGATACTCTGGAGGAAGCCGAGGTGTACCCAGCAACGTGGTAGCGGTCAGGGTGGCGGAGCAAGGAATACACCGAAGAAAGAGCGCGCTTTGTCCGGTGTATAGGCGGCATGGATAAAGGCAGCCGCACACAGTCGAAAACATAAAGATCGGGCAGCCTGTCACACAAAGGCCCCTCAAAAGAAACCATCGCGGATTCTTTTGAGGGGCCATACTGTTTTTTTGTGCCCAAGTGATCACATTGGTGCAAAAGGGGGGCGGGTCCGCAGCATGTCGTGGACAAGCCGTTCCTCCGGCACGCTGTCGATGCCGCCGTGGGTCTGGGTGGAAAGGCTCGCCGCGCAGCAGGCAAAGCGGGTGATGGCGCGCAGTTCCTCCACGCTCAGCTCGTCGGGGGCCTTGCCGGTCCGGAGCAGCCGGCTCATGGCGCTGCCGCCGAAGATGTCCCCGGCGCCGGTGGTATCCGCCACATGGATGCCGGCGGGGCTGGCCACCTCGCCGCTGCCCTGCCGGTTGGCAAAATGGCACCCCCTGGGGCCCAGCGTGGCGTAGACCAGCCGGACGCCGTACTCCTTCAGCAGCTTTTGGGCGCCCGCTGCGGGCGAAAGGCCCCACAAAAAGTCGATCTCCTCATCGCTGATCTTGACGATGTCCGCCTGGCGCAGGCCCCATTCGATCTGTTCTTTGGCGGCGGCTTCGCCCGGCCAGAGCGGTCTGCGCAGGTTGGGGTCAAAGCTGATGAGCCTGCCCTTCTCTTTGGCGTAAGCAACCGCCTTTTGGGTGGCGGTGCGGGCCGGCTCGTCGGTCAGGCTCAGCGAACCGAAGTGGAAGACCCGGGCTTCGTCGATCAGGGCCAGGTCCAGCTCGTCGGCCCGCAGGCAGGTGTCGGCGCCGGGCTTTCGGGCAAAGCTGAATTCCCGGTTGCCGGTGGCGTCCAGCGTCACAAAGGCCAGCGTTGTGAAGACCGCCGGGTCGGCCAGGATGCCCCGGGTCTCGACGCCTTTTCCGGCCAGGGTGGCGCGGAGCAGGTCGCCGAAGCGGTCGGCCCCCACCTTGCCGATCAGGGCGGTGGTGCAGCCGTAGGTTTGCAGCGCGGCCAGAAAATTGCCCGGCGCACCGCCCGGCTGGGCGGCCAGGGTGGGGTAGCCGGCGGCGTTGGTGGAAACCGGGGCAAAGTCGATGAGCAGTTCGCCCAAAGCAACAACATCCAATTCAAAACCTCCCTGAGTCATCGAAAAACATCATGGTTTTGCTTTGCACAACCAACAGCAGCCGAAGGCCGGCAGACGAACGTCTGTTGGCGGCAGCAATTCTCCTGTGATCAGATCGCGGTATTCCTCGCTTCCTTCCTGTATCCAGGCGGTGCGCTCTTCCCCGCTGAAATTGTACAGGCAGACCAGCCGTTCCTGCTCGTTCTCGCGTACCATGCCCAAAACAGAAGGGGTATGGGTGTCGATCGTCCAGAACGGCACCCGCGCATCAAAAACACTGTGGCTGCGGCGCAGGCGTTCCAGATGCATCAGGGCCGGGAACAGCCGGTTTTGCAGGGTCCCGGGGACTTTCCGGTTGGCGGCAAGTTCCCATGGGAACCTGCCCCGGTGCAGATAGCGGGAGTCTGCGGCTTTCTCCGGGTCATCCTTGTAGCTGTAATCGTTCAGCTGGCCGATCTCGTCGCCGCTGTACAGCACCGGAATGCCGGACTGGGACAGCATGAAAGCGTGCAGCGTCAGGTCATAGCGGATGGCTCGCTCCCATGCGGCCTTGTCGCCGGCAAAACCGGCGCGCTCGATTCCGCACAGGGATGCGGTCGTGCCGCACAGCCGGGCATCGCCCAGGCGGGGATCGTCGTTGTACAATTCCCCGATGGCAAAGGAATTTGCCGTTTTACCCGTAAAGAAATCGTTCAGATACTTTTTGTGCGGTATTTCCTGGATTCTGAACTGCGCCAGGAAATCATAATCCAATCCCCAGCCGATATCATCATGGCAGCGCAGATAATTTTGAAACACACAGTTGCGGGGCAAACCGGCCAAAATATCAAGCTGGCGGCGCAGCAGCGCCGTATCTCCGGTCGCCACGGTATGCCAGGTGCTGGCCATGGTCGTCACATTGTACAAAACATGGCACTCCGGCTTGTCGGGCGTGCCGAAGTAAGGCGCTACCTTATCCGGCTCCATCACGACTTCCCCCAAAAGCAATACGCCCGGGCAAACGATCTCGCTGATGATCCGCATCATGCGTACAATGCTGTGCACCTGCGGCAGGTTGCGGCAGTTGGTGCCGAGCTGCTTCCAGATATAGGGAACCGCATCCAGGCGGACCACATCCACCCCCTGGTTGACGAGATAGAGCATGTTGCACACCATCTCATTGAACACGACCGGGTTGCTGTAGTTCAGATCCCACTGGTAAGGATAAAAGGTGGTCATGACCACCTTCCTGCAATCGGGCAGCCAGGTAAAGTTTCCCGGCGCTGTAGTGGGAAAAACCTGGGGGCAGGTCTTTTCATATTGATCCGGGATCGTATAATCATCAAAGAAAAAATAGCGGTCCTGGTAGGCTTTCTCTCCCGCCCGGGCCCGGCGCGCCCACTCATGCTCGTCAGAGGTGTGGTCCATTACAAAATCCAGGCAGACGTTGATGCCGTTTTCATGGCAGGCGTCCGCCAGCGCCGCAAAATCCTTCATCGTACCCAGTTCCGGCTGTACGGTCCGGAAATCCGCCACCGCGTACCCGCCGTCGCTTTTTCCTTTGGGGCTGGCAAGCAGCGGCATCAGGTGCAGATAGTTGACCCCGCATTCCTTCAAGTACGCTATATGTTCAGCCGTTCCCTGCAGCGTACCGCCAAAGTTGTTGGCATAGAGCATCATCCCCATCAAATCATTGCGGCGGTACCAGTCAGGGTCTGCCTCCCGTTTGCAATCGGTTTCTTTCAGCGACTTGCTGCGTGTATCATAAAATTGCCGCATCGCTTCGGCAAGTTCCTGCAGCCGCTGCTGCGTGTCCGCTCTCTGGCCATACAATTCGCAGTACAGACATTTCAGTTCATCCCAACATTTGTTCAGCCTGGACTGGTAACGCTTGGCCGCTGCAGCCCTGCTGCGGCCGGGGCCTCTCTCTTTCATGCCTTTTCCCCCTCTACTTGCACAAAATGGAGCTGCACAGCCGGATAGTCCCCGAACAGATGCGGCAGCGCAACACCGGCATGCATCAGGAAACTGCCGCTGAAATTCCCCCGTGTCAGTACAGCCGTGCCGCCCTCGTGCTGGGCATCGGCCACATCGCTTCTGGCGGCAAAAACCAGTTCGTCCACCCGGTAGCAGGCATTCGGATCCAGGCCCCGCAGGCAGACATGCGCAGAACGCGGATTGGCACGCGGATGCGTCACGACCAGGTTCAGCAGTGCCTCGCGCCGGTCTCCGGAAGCAAATTGCCAGGCGGTGAAATCGCTTTCCCCGTCGGGCGGCACCAGCCGGAAATAGGCTCCGCTGCCGATCAGACCGGCCCACCGTTTGAACCGCTCGATCTGCGCACGCACTTCGCCGCACTCTGCTTCTGTCAGCCGGTTCAGGTCCAGTTCATATCCAAAGGTGCCGGACATGGCGACAACGGCGCGGGTCTCCAGCGGGGTCATACGCCCGGTCTGGTGATTCGGGCAGGCGGAAACATGGGCTCCCACAGCAGAAACCGGGTAACCATACGAGGTGCCGTTCTGGATCGTCAGCCTTTCAATGGCGTCGGTATCATCGCTGCACCAGATCTGCGGGAAATACGCAAGCATCCCGGCGTCAAACCGGCCGCCGCCGCCTGCGCAGCCTTCAAACAGGACCTGCGGGAACTGCTGTGTCAACCGCTCCAGAAGAGAATACACCCCCAGCATATAGCGGTGCGTCACTTCGCCCTGGCGCTCCGGCGGCAGCGCACGGCTGTACACGTCGCTCATGTTGCGGTTCATATCCCATTTGACATAGTCGATGGCATGCTCCTGAAGCAGAGCCGTCATGCAACCCGCCAGATACTCCACAACTTCCGGACGGGCCAGATCCAGCACCAGCTGGTCGCGGCCCATGGCCGGGTCGCGGCCGGGCAGCGTCAGCGCCCAGTCCGGGTGGGCGCGGTACAGGTCAGAATCCACGCTCACCATTTCCGGCTCCACCCAGATCCCGAATTTCATGCCCAGGGCGTGGATGCGCCGGATCAGCGGGTCCAGCCCGCCCGGCAGTTTCCGGGTGTTCACCTGCCAGTCGCCAAGGCCGCTGTTGTCATCGTCGCGCTTGCCGAACCAGCCGTCATCCAGGACCATCAGTTCAACGCCAAGGCCCGCCGCTTTCTCGGCGATCCGCACGATCTTCTCTGTATCGAAATCGAAGTAAGTTGCCTCCCAGTTGTTGATCAATACCGGGCGGCGTGCAAAACGCCAGGGGCCGCGGCAGATATTGTGACGCAGGAAGCGGTGATAGATTTGGGAAAGCCCGCCCAGCCCCTGATCGCTGTATGCAAAGATGACCTCCGGGGCGGCAAATTGCTCGCCGGGCTGCAAAAGCCAGCAGAAGCCCTCGTCATGGATACCGGTGACCAGGCGGACCAGGCCGTTCTGGGTCAGTTCCACATCGGTGCGGAAACTGCCGGAATAGACCGGCATCACGCCGCAGCAGGCGCCGGCCTCCTCCGTGGCTTGCCGGTCGCAGAGGATCACAAACGGATTGTGGTGATGGCTGGACGCACCCCGGGTGGAGGAAACCGTCTGGATGGCATCTGCCAGGTGCACGCGCTGTACCTGGCGTTCCATGGCATGACGGCCATGGAAGTGGATCAGATCCCACTGCCCAAAGGGCAGGTCCAGGCAGGCAGAGGCCACCTTGTGCAGCTGCAGGGCGCCATTGCCGTGATTTGCCAGCCGGACCGCACGGGTAATGACATCCTGCCTTTCAAACACGCCGTACAAGAGTTCCAGGCCCAGCCCTGTAACCGGGTCCTGCAGGCGCACGGTCAGCGTTTCAGCCTCCTGGTCTTCGTCGTGGGCGGCGGGCAGGCCGTTCAAAGCATATTTGCCGGAGGATATCTCGTGCGAAACATAAAGGAAGTCCGCGCCGCGCACCCCGGCGGCATCGGTGACGGAAATCGTGCTGAGGCGGAAGTCCCCCACATTGCAGCCGGTATACTCCTGCGGCAGGATGTCCGGCGACGCCAGCCGGTCAAAGCGATGGGCGTAATAATTGGGCGAGAAACTCACATCTGCCGGCGGGTACAGGGCGGCAAGATCTCCCTCCCCGATCCTGCTGCCATAATACAGGTGCAGCAGATGCCCCCGGCTGTCGATCTGCATACAGTAGCTTGTGTTGTGTGTTTCCAGCCGAAAGATCCGACTCGGGTTTTGAAAGACAATGCTCATGGTTCCTCCTTGGGGCCGCCTTTGCCTGCGGCGGGCGGCCGGTTTTCATGGTATGGAATAAAGACGGCAAGGCGGGCGGACAGTTCCCCGCCCGCCTTGCCGTAAACATTTGGAATGATTGGGACGGAAGGTTCGATCACTTACCGCCGGTCATGGCAATACCCTGAATAAACTGTTTCTGGAACAACAGATACAGGACCACCATCGGGATCATGGCCAGCAGGCTGCCGGCCATCAATACCGGGAAGTTGGTGCTGTACTGCCCGTTCAGCGTGGAAAGGCCCGCAGACAGCGTCATCATGTTCAGGTCGGTGTTGCAGATCAGCGGCCACATCAGGTCGGAGTAAGCAAACACGGCCGTGAAGATGGCCAGCGCAGCGCAGCTGGAGCCGGTGAGCGGGAACATGACCTTGGTAAAGGTCTGCCATTTGGTGCAGCCATCCAGATAGGCGGCCTCGGCGATCTCATTGGGGATGCCCAGGTAGGTCTGCCGCAGGAAGAAGGTGCCAAAGGCCGACACGATGCCGGGAAACACCAGGGCAAAGATGGTGTTGGTCTGCCCCATGCGCGCCAGCATCAGGTACTGGGGCGTGATAAAGATTTGGCTGGGCAGCATCATCTGCACCAGCACGATGCTGAACAGCAGATTTTTGCAGGGGAAATTCAGTTTGGCAAAGGCATACCCGGCCATGGAGCTGAATACGACCGCGCAGATCACGCGCAGCACGATCAGCAGCGCCGTATTGATATACAGGTTTACGAAGGGCAGGCTTTGCAGCGCAGTGACAAAATTTTCCAGCCCCCAGTGGGAGGGAAGGATCTGCGGGGGGATCGCCATCGACTCGGCCTGCGTCTTGAAGCAGGTCAATACCATCCACACAAAGGGGAAGATCATCACGATGCTGCCCAGGATCAGGACCGCATAGGTCAGGCCCTTGCCCAGCCGCCGGTTGGTTTTCATACTGGTTTCCATAGTTTTACACCTCGTAATTGACCCACTTTTTCTGACCGACGAACTGAATGACCGTGACAATACCGATCAGCAGCACCGTCCAGACAACAATGGCGGACGCATAGCCCTTATCGCCGGCAATAAAGCTCTCTCGGTAGAACAGCGACATCAGGGTTTGCGCATCGTTCAGCGCCGGGTTGGCGTCGTCCACCATCATGTAGACCAGGTCGAACACCTTCAGGGAAGACATCAGGCGCATGATCAGAACGACGAACAGCGTGGGGCTCACCATCGGCAATGTGATGCTGAAGAACTGGCGGACCTTGGACGCGCCGTCCAGGTCGGCCGCCTCGTACAGCGTCTGGCTCACATTCTGCAGGCCCGCCAGCAGCAATACGGCGTCGTAACCGATGTTGGACCAGATCTGCACCACCGCACAGGTCAAAAGAACCAGGTGCGGGTCGGTCAGCCAACCTACGTCTTGGCCGAAAGCCGTATTAAGAATGCCATACTGGGTATTGAAGATCCACTTCCAGACCATGGCGACAGCGGCCGGCGCCACGACCATGGGCAGGAAAAAGATGGCGCGGAACGTGGTACGCCCGCGGATCTTTGAGTTGAGCAGCACCGCCACCAGCAGCGCCAGGAAAATGCCGACCGGCACAGTCAGGATACAGAACAGGATCGTGTTGCCGGTGGCTTTCCAGAATTCGGGGTTCTGGAACATCTCGATATAATTAACCAGGCCCTCAAACTCAAATTCACCAAAGGGCAGCGATTTGGAAAAGCTCATGTAAATGGTCTCGATAAACGGCCAGATGTTCAGAACCAGCAGGCCGATAATGGTGGGCGCCACCATGAGCAGGCCCCATACAGCGCCGTCGCGGGACAGCTTGGACGTTTTCTGCATCACGCATCCTCCTCATAGTATTCGGCACTGGCCGTGTCCACAGCCTCCTGCATCTGCGCAAGGCCGGTGTCCAGGTCCAGTTCGCCGGTGTAGATTTTCAGCAGCGTATCGCTCACATCGGTCTTCCACTCGGGGCGGGCGGCGTTGTTCACGCTTTGGATGCAGTAATCAAACATGTCGATGAAGCACTGCACATCAATGGGATATTCGTCGAAAACACCGACCCAGGTATCTTCCAGCCCTTCATAGGCCGGGATGGCAGCGCCGCTTTCGCCCTGGATGCGCTGGCCTTCTTCACTGCCGAAGAATTTCAGGACATCCTTGACAATGTCCAGATGCGGGTTGTTGGCGCCGGTGGCGTAACTCAGGCCGTTGGAAATGGTGGCCCGGCCTTCCCCGCTGACAGGGTCGGGGCAGGCCGGCAGTACGGCGACGTCCCATTTCCCTACCATATCGGGATAGTTTTGCAGCTCCGCCAGGATATTCCAGTTCCCTTCCAGGAACATCGCGCCTTTTTCAGAAAAGAATGCCGTACCGGGTGAAGTTTCGGCGAAGTAGTTCTGGTCGGGGCACCAGTCATTCTGCTGCAGGCCGATGTAGAATTCCATGCCCTTGCGGGTGCCCGGGTCCAGGAAGTTGCCGCGGGTCTTGTCCGGCGTCAGGATGCTGCCGCCCGCCTGATACACAAAATTCCAGTAGCCAAGCTGGTCATCGGCATAGGCCATGTAGCCGTAGTTGCCGGTGGCATCGTGGATTTTTTCAGAGGCTTCCACAAGGTCGTCCCAGGTCCAGGTCTCGTCCGGATAAGCAACACCGGCAGCATCGAACATTTCCTTGTTATATACCAGTCCCACGGTGTCCTTGTCCTTCGGCACGCCGTACAGCACGCCATCGGAACCGCTTGCATTGGACAGCGAAATGTCCGAGAAATGCTCGGTCTCCACAATGTCGGAGCAGTCTGCCAGTTTGCCGTTGTCGGCATATTTCAGGATCTCGTTGGTATGCATCCAGAAAATATCCGGCATCTTGTTGGACATGGTGGCAGCTTCCAGCTTGGTCCAGTATTCGTCCCAGTTGATGACCTGCACTTCAATATGTACATCGGGATGCTGGGCCGTGTAGGCGTCGCACATGGCCTGCATACCGTCGCGCTGGGCCACATCCCAGATCTGAAAGGTCAGGTTTACGGTGCCGTCATCTGCAGCGCATCCGGCCAGGCTGGCCGCCATCAGCGCCGCAAGGGCGCCGGCGGCAAAGCGATGTGTTATTTTCATGATCCATCTCCTTTTAGATGTGAATGACGCGAATGCCTTGACCGGTCGCGCAGGGGATGCTGTGATTCGGCAAATCTGCCAACGCGCAGCATTCAGAATTGTGCATAGTGCACATTGCACAATTCCATCCCGCATTTGGTATAGTTATTATACAATTTGACGTCATGCATTTGAATGCCAATATGCCGCTTTTTATATACCAATTTCAAGGAATTTATCATAATTTGTTGAAGTCAGAACGCATTTTGGTATATAATCAGAAATAAAGGAGGGAGTATCATGTCCCGCAGCCCCGATGACGTGAGCAAATTGAAATTCCATGTTTTCCGTGACGAGCGGTTCGTTGACCTGAACCTCTACCAGTTCGGATGGGAACGCACCACACCGGCGCACTCTTATGGGCCGCATGCGCGCAATCACTACCTGTTTCACTATATCATCGCCGGAAAAGGCGTATTGCTGGCCAACGAGCAGGAGTATTCCATTACGGCCGGACACGGCTTCCTGGTCGTACCCGGCCAGATCACCACCTATCGCTCCGACGAAAACGATCCCTGGGAATATACCTGGCTGGAGTTTGACGGCCTGCGTGCCCATGAAAGCCTGAACCTTGCAGGCATCAGCGGGAAGGAACCCGTTTATACGGCGCGCAGCAAGCGGGATGGCCAGCTGCTTCAGGATGAAATGCTGTACATCGTCAACCATAGCGAAGCCAGCCCGACCCATCTGATCGCCCACGGTTACCTGTTTTTGGACCAGCTGGTGCAGTCCTCTGCCAACCGGCAGGAAGGCAGAGAGAGGCGTCTGCGGGATTTCTATATCAAGGAGGCCCTGGTCTTTATCGACCGGAATTATCAGCGGGATATTTCCATTGAGGAGATCGCCGCCGTCTGCGGACTCAACCGCAACTACTTCGGCAAAGTATTCCGGGATTCTGTAGGGGAAAGTCCGCAAGCATATCTGCTGCACTACCGCATGGCCCGTGCAGCCCAATTGCTTAAAGAAACGCGCATGTCCATCGGGGAGATCGCGGCTCAGGTCAGTTATCCCAACCAGCTGCATTTTTCCCGCGCCTTCAAGAATGTACACGGCGTTTCGCCCAGAGAATACCGCCAGACGCATTTTATCCAGGGGAAATAACCGTACAGGCGGCCTTTGAAAGGTAAAGCATGTGACAACCAGTCATCGCTGCTTATGTCACCGTTTCTATCATCTGAAAGACGCGCCTGTGCCGGAACTGCAGAAGACCTTCCCGCAGGCGGGCGAGTTTACCGACTGATCACCCCATAATTTTAGCCCGGCGGCTCGATGCCTGCCGGGCTTTCTTCATGCCAAAACCTGTATAACAGAGAAGTCATATGACATTCGCTTCACATCACCCGTACGCAACCGTCTGCCCTCACAAACGGGCCAACCGCATTTGGCGATAGGTTCCATCCACAACACACTTGTCTGCTCTCAAACAGTCTCTCTCCAAGTTTATAGAGAGAGTTATCCGCATCTGCTCTGCCAACGCAAAGTTTGGTCTGCCGGAAATCAACATCGGCATGATCCCCGGATGGGGGGGAACGCTGCGTCTGGCACGGTTGATCGGCGAGAGCCGTGCAAAGAATATGTTGCTGCGGGGCAAGATGATCACCGCACAGCAGGCACTGGATTACGGATTGATTGCTGAGGTCTACGACGATGTGGACACCATGCGTGCCAAAGCCGAAGAACTGGCACAGGAGCTTGCCGCCAAAGCCCCCATCACCATGAAGTTCGATAAGCATCTTGTCTACGATGCCGCAGGCAAACAGCCTACCGACATTGCTCAGCGGGATGCCAATACTCTCGGCTTCCTGTTCACCACTCACGATGCAAAAGAGGGCCTGACTGCTTTTCTTGAAAAGCGTGCCCCCAAGTATGAAGGGAGATAAGGATCATGAAAAAGTGTAATATTTTCAGCGATATTCAGGGTGTGGAATTTCCGTCAGGACGTCGTGGCCGCGTAATGTACGGGGAAAATGGAAAGGTCAATGGTGAGTACTTCTGTCAGGGTTATTCGGTCATTTATCCTAGCAGCTCCATCCCGATGCACAATCATGAGACCATCGAGACCTATACCATTCTGCAGGGCGAGGGCGAAATGACGGTGGACGGCGAGACCCGGCACGTCATCCCCGGAGACAGTGTGTACATCGACCACAACCAGCATCACAGCCTGGTCAACTCCGGTGACCGCGATCTGCATGTAATGTATGTCTACGCCCCCAAGATGGTGGTTGATCACTGGGCGCAGGAACTTTCCGGCTAACTGAAATAAACGATATAGGAGGAAAAAATTATGTCTGACGCAAAGAAAACCGCAATTGTGACCGGTGGCAGCCGCGGCGAATACTGTATGTCCAAGGCTGGCATGGCTATGATGACCCTGCTGTATGCTGACCGGCTGGCGGCAGAGGGCATCAATGTCTATGAGATTCGGCCCGGTGTCATTGATACCGATATGACCAAAGTTGTCCACAAGAAGTACAACGACCTCATCGAGCAGGGAGCGTTTCCTATTGCTCGCTGGGGCACTCCGCAGGACATTGCCGATGCCGTCAGCGTCTTTGTCAGCGGCAAACTGAGCTATTGCACCGGAAACTACCTGGATTTGGATGGCGGCTTCCATATCGCAAGACTGTAAGTAAGTCTTGTTGGATTTGCTGCTTATGGCGTGTTTATCTCATTATCGCTTCATCGGCAAAGTCGATAATCAGAACGGTGAAGCGATAAAAGCTCCCAAGATGCACAGAAACACAAAGTTTCTTATGGAAGCCGGTGCAATTTAAATGCTGGCAATGGTGAGACAAAAAACGCTGCGCAATAAACAATAGCACCCTGTCATCATCCAGTATCCCTTCTGGCGGATGACGGCGGAAAATCCGAAAGCTGTTTATGCCTGCGTCAATTACGGGGATGTTCTCTGTCTGAGAGAAATTATTAAGAAATCCATATGCTTGAATACAGATACACAGCAAGTAATAGCTGATGTTTTTCGTCATTGACAGCCGCGGGCCTATGATCATCACCTTCAGCCTGAAGCTGGTTGAACTCAAGAGCCCGCCCGACCTGGCCCACACCCGTATCTATGGCCGCATCCTGGAACGGTGCGTTCCGATCCTCTTTGCCGGGAAGAACTTCCGGGCGGAAAGCGCCGGAGCCACCAGGCAGGTAGCGAAAGACATTGTGAACCGTAAGCATACATTGAGGAATACTTTGCAGATGAGAAAAATATGGCCGAATATCAAAAGCTAAAAGCGAGCGGGGAACTTTCACAGAATTCTCACACTTTTAACGCTCAAAAAGCGGCTGCCGATCGGATGCCTGACTTTGTTGTCGTAAAGTTCCGCTAAGTTTCACAGAATTTTCACAGATTTTCGTCTCAAAAAGCTCTCACTTCCACCGCATTGCCATCGCATATAGTCTGCACAGCTGCCGCACAGGCGATGCGGGTACACAAAAAGCCGGGACGGACGCTTCCAAACGAGAAGTCGTCCGTCCCGGCTTTTTGCCGTATCATCAAAGAAAATGCAGTATAAAAAGCAATTATCCGAACCCAGAAAACTGAGTTCGGATAAGGCTGTTGTGGTGCGCCGGAAGGGACTCTCCCGCGCCCTTGCGGACAGTCCGCCGGACTGTCCGCCCTGGCCGGGACGCAGGGCGGCCGGACGGGCTGTTCGACTCCCTTCCGGAACTTTCCGAAAACAACAAAAAAAGATGAGGTTCTGTGTTTTCACAAAACCTCATCTTTGGTGCAGCGGAACATTCGGCATCCGAACTTTTTGGGTTGATTTTCGGTACAGCTAAATAACGTCGCTGCATCTCCCGGCAAAATGGAATGGCATCGAATTTCCTGCGACAAAAAGATATGGATTCCATCGATTAAAAAGGTCCAAGCCTGTTCAATAAAACACCAAGATGTTTATATTTGTATAACTGCGAAAGCCGAACCGGTCTCTACAGCGAAAGCCCTCTTCGACACCTTGCCCACACCGCAAGCAAGCACAAGGAACTGTTCCTTGCCACTGTTTGGAACTCGCAAGGCGTGAAATTTCCTGTTGGCAACTTCTTTTACTTTGCAGACATCATGTGCACCACCTTTTCAATTATCTTCATTTGACTGCTTCATAAAAATCATATAGACAATTTTTTTCCAGCCGCCATACAACTCACCCCCATTGATTGCGTCCACACTGGATTTTTTCTGTGTAGCATTTCCGCCATTCCCAAGCAATTCTTCAACTCGTCTTTGAAGCACCGCTTCTTGAATTTTTCGATCTTCTGCGCCGCTTCCTTCTCCGTTACACTTCTGCTTATTCACCATCAACTGAGTTGTCATATTTTCTTCTTCAGGCAAAATAGCATCGTCTAGCTTCCCATGTTCACTCAATATGGAAACAATCCTTTCGACAAAAGACAAATCCGCCTGCATATCAGCCAATTGTCGGAATGTAGTAAATGCTATTTCATCTAATACATCGTTTCCGCACTGAACAGCCCAATTTTTAGGGAGAAGCATATAATAATGAAGAATAGGCCACAATAATACATGATCAAGCATAGGTTCTTTTGTGTTTTCCCATCTCCTGTCAAAACATTTGACCACAATGAATGGCATGGTGAGGATTAGTTCCTCTCGCGGGCTTTTCCCCTTAATGTCAGTTTTGGCTTCACATGGAACCTGCGGAACTTGACAGTTGCACCCTAGCCAAGATAGTCCGCAAGTTTTTATTCTTCGAGATTTTTTATGTTCGATTTCATACCGAAATAGAAAATGGAAAACATCGATTTTTAAAAGCTGAATGACATCCTCATTTGAGCAATTGTATATGTCGGGCGTGGAGCCAAAATCCAAATCTGTGTCAAAGAACAACTTCAGAAGCTTTTTAACAAAGCAGAGTGGTGTTAAATCATATGGCTTGAACAGCTTTATCTCCTCATGTTGATTCGAGCCACCGCGCTCATTAGGCGCTAGTTCAACAGGATACAAGCCGTCATCCCCAATTAAATCCTCCATCAAGTTAGCGAAGCGCAAGTCACGAGCGATTTGTAACGGCGCGTTGCTTGAGTAGAACACTGTATCATTTTCATTTTTTTCGTGGCTAGCGTCACGAAGAATGAGAGCTTGTATGTTACCCTTGGCCCGCAGTATATCGCAGAAAAAGAGAGTTCGTTTGCACTCATCAGGTTTACAATCCTTGTCATTAGTAAGCGTAATCATTTGTGCAGTTGCGATAATCATAGGAGCTATATTCTGGTAATCAGCGTCTTCGCTGTCGATACCGCTCACGTTTGCAGTGAGATTACACAATACTTGGCAAAAATCCATCCACGCAGATGTTGGTTGACCGTTATCATTCTTCCGGATCGAATCCTTATCCAATTTGATGCTTTTGACACTTAAATACATATGTTCGCTTTGAATCAATGTCTCATCGCGGATACTCCAAAGCGAGGCAAACGAGAAAAGCATAAAAATCAACGAATAAATGGCCACACTGACGATGCCGTCTTCCGGGGTGTCGGGGCTGGGCACAGTGTCCCAAGCGTTATGACTTATCACGATAAGAACAAAGAACGCTCCAATTAGGACATTAGTGGTGAGAAATTCAGCACGGAAATTTTCTCTCGAAAAGGTAGAGACACGTCCAGTATAATTCCAATGAGTCAGCAATCGGTGACGAATATGCCGTCGTTGTTGGGTAAGGTTGGCCGGGTGCTGATTGTTAATGCTTGCAAACATCTGGGAGATAAAATCTTTCAAGAGTGCGACGCCGGTGGCCACTATGACACCCGTTTTCACCCCGTCAGGAATAGAATTAAAAATATTGTTGATATTTTCGCGTAACGAAGCTCCGGTTATGTCGAGAAAAGGGTAAAGGAGTATTTGGTTTGTGCCGTTGCAAACCAGATCCAATACAACTGCAAAGTATAAAATCACATTTGCTACGGCAATGCCAATGCTGGGGGTTCGTCGGCTTGTTCCAATCCATGAAGTTTGAAAAGAACACTGCGCAAGCGCAAAGCCGTTCATAAGTACACTGAGAACAAAAAACCAATCATATATCACCGAATATGTAGTAAAGTAAGAAATTCTTGTGATATACTGCGGGAGCAAATACAAAAAAAGCGAAAGAATGACTTCAATATAAATGCCTACCCGCGCGCGTCTCATTTTATTGTAGCCATTTCGGAATTTCTGGAAATCACTTGAGTCCACATCGCAGGTGTCTTTCTGCTTTTCGAAAATCCCGTTGATCCAAGGGGCGTGATATTCTATACATCCAAAGATTAAAAATACTGCAGCCAGTGCCATAGAAACGCTGAGTATCATAAACGTGGAAGTGTATTGCCGTACTACGATTTCATGATCTTGAGCAGATAATAAGGCTCCAATCGTTGAAAATAGTAACAAAATAGCTATGCCCGAGAAAATCTGCCAGGCTCTGTATAATGTCAAAGCTCGCTCGCTACGCGTATTAGAATTCACACTCTGATTAGACGAGCTACTTTCTTCCCCGGTCCGCGCAGATGTGCTGCTCGCATTCCCACACATTTTAATATTCCTCCATATCGAACAATAGCAACAAAAGAATTGGCGCCGCGTTCCATTTCGGAACTAAAACAGCGCCATCTATCAAAAATATTAACTTTAATCTATTCCTTCGCTTTTACTCCGAGGCAGACTGCTGCTTTCATTGCCATCGGTCGAGCGATAGCAGGAATTCTTGATGGTAGGAAAAACAATCCTTTCCGAATGAGTCATTCCACCATCAAAGATACTAGTATTATAGTGCAAACAGCAAGAGTTTTCAATTGTTGGTGCCACCAAATTCCCGGAACAAATCTTGTACAAATTGTATAATTCCTCTGTTTAGAACATATATAAAGCCTTTCTACTATACTATATGTATGCTCGATTTGAAAATGTTGTTCTTCGATCTAATCGACATCCGGTTGTTAAACAATCGAAATATCTCCATATAGCAACATCAATCCAAATCCATCGCCATAGAATAGCAGATTTGGTTTCTCCCCCCGCGGTGCTGTATCACGCCTAATCTCTACTGCATCAAGTTGAGCCTCCACCTCAGCCAGGCTGATCTTCCGCCGCTCGCGGTCAAAGTTGAAGTTGACGACCAGCTGGTCATCAAAAAGATAGACGGTGTTGACAAAGCAGTCGATGATCTGCTTCTGCACCCGAACATTTTCCAAGTCCAGATGCTTGAACTGTGAAAGCCAGAACACGATTTGGTCGTGTTCCAATTTAGGATGCTTCAGTTCCTCTTGGCCGATGCTGGCTTCCAGCTCCCGGCGCCGTTTTTCAAGTTCATCCAGCCGTTGTTTGGAACTGTCGCTGATAAAGCCCTCTTCTACGGCGGAAATCAAATTGCTGATCCGGCGGTTTACGTCTCGCAGCTGCCCGCGAAGAGCCGGAAGCCTCGGGTTTTCTTTATCGCTGCTTTCCACCGCCAGGTTTACGATGCGCTCCGTGATCTCATCGCGCTGCACATAGGTGACCGCAACGTATGTAACCGCGTGCTCCAGCCATTCCTTGCGCACTGCCTTGAGACTACAGGTTTCCTTCCCACCGCGTTTGCGATTGCCACATTTGTAGTAGTAATGAACCGTGCCGGTCTTACTTGTACCACTGTCACCGGCCACCATTGCACCACACTTGCCGCAAAACACTTTGGAAGTCAGGATAAAGGGAACATCTGCGCGAACGCGGACGGGCGCGATTTGATTTTGCCGGCTGCGCTGCTGTACACGCTCAAAGGTCTCTGCATCAATCAAAGCGGGAACGGCGTTTTCAATCACCACATCTTTATATCGGTATTCGCCAAGATAGCGCCTGTTTTTCAGCATATTCTGAAAACTGCACTTGGTAAAGCATCGCCCCAAACTGGTGCGAACGCCCCGCTCGTTCAGCTCACGGCACAACTGCTTGATACTTTCGCCGTCCGCATAGCGTCGGAATACCTCCTGTACAACCGGCGCTGTCAGCGGGTCGATCTGATAGTGCCGCTCATCGTCAATGCGATAACCCAGCGGGACATAACCGCCGTTGAACCGGGCCTTCAGCGCGTTCTCCTTCAAGCCGCGGGATACCTTTTCGCCCAGTTCAGCGGAATAGTACTCTGCCATGCCTTCCAGCAGGCTTTCCAGCATGATGCCCTCCGGCGTACTGGAGATTGGCTCTGTCACCGAGATGATCTGCACTTTGTTGTTTTTCAGGATGCGCTTGTAATAGGCCGAATCGTATCGGTTGCGGGAAAAGCGATCCAGCTTCCACACAAGAATCGTATCGAACAGGCCTTTTTTACTGTCCCGGATCATCTGCTGGAACTGAGGACGATGATCTGTTTTGGCTGAAAACGCCCGGTCAATGTAGGTTCCTACGATCAGGATGCCGTTTTTCTCCGCGTATTCCTTACACTCGCGCAGCTGCCCCTCAATGGATTCTTCCCGCTGGTTGTCGCTGCTGTAGCGCGCATAAATAACACCGTTCATGCTTGGCCCTTTCGCTCGATAGGTTTGGCCATGAAATGGCCTTGGTGTTAATCCTATACGCTTGGCTCGCACCTGTTTCAACAAAACAGGACAACCTTGTTTGCCGGTCTGTATGCGACTCTTGCTACCGCGCTCCTTTGGAACTCAACTGTTCGCTTCGTGACGCCTCCAGCCTCGTTGCCAAATTTGTCAATTTTTGCGATTCAATAGAAATTCAGATAAAAAAATAAAATTCCTCAATATTTTCTATTGAATTGTACTGATTTCCGTGTTAGACTTATTTCAAAGGAGGGAATGGCCCATGTTGATAGAATTCAATTTTGCAAATTACCGTTCTTTCCGTGAGCCTACCGTGCTTTCTATGGAAGCAACCGGCTTGGGAAGCTTGAAAAGTTGCCTAATTTATCATGGCAACAAGAAAATCGTTCCCTGTGCTGCAATTTACGGAAAAAACGGTGGCGGCAAAAGCAATGTCATTCGCGCATTTTGGTTTGCCACACAGTTTATAAAAACAGCGCAACGCACACAGCACGAAAATGCTGCAATTCCTGTACAGCCATTTATGTTAGATGATTTTTCTGGCAAAGCCCCTACATCCTTTGACTTTACCTATATTCATAATGGCATCAAGTATAACTATGGTTTTTCAGCAACTAGGCAAGGCATTACCGAAGAGCATCTGTATCATTGGCCAAAAGGTCAACAGGCTCTTGTGTTTACTCGAAGAAAGCAGGAATTTCAGTTTGTTACCAACAACCTGAAGCGGCGCCGAGAGCTAATTGCCGAAACGATAGCCCCCAACCAGTTGTATTTCGCTGTTGCTTGCACAATGAACGAACAAGCCTGCATCAATGCAATGGCATGGTTCCGCGATGAAGTATATTTTTCACGCACATATTCGGACTTTCCCGACTATCTTCTGGAGTATTCGGATGATTCCAATATGCTAACCGCTATCGCAGATTATGCAAAGGCTGCTGATGTGGGCATCCAGGATATGCAGTTTGAATTTCGCAACAAGGATATTGCCGATCCACAAAATATTCCCTCAGAAATTCCTGAAGAAATTCGTGCAGCACTTGCACAGTTTTTACAAGCACTTTCTGACGCCTCGACCGTCTCGGAGCACAAACTTCGCATGGGCGAAGTGCGGGCAACTTCTTTTCATCGCGGTATAAATCGCAACGGAGAGTCGGCCAACTATGCCTTGCAACTGGCCGATGAATCGGACGGCACAAGACGTTTGATGTCGCTGGCCCCCGATATTGAAAAGGTTCTTCGTTGTGGCGGTGTACTTCTGGTAGATGAACTGGAAAAAGAAATCCACCCCATGCTCGTACAATATATCGTTGCTAAATTTCAAAGTTCTTCTTCCAACCCCAATCACGCACAGTTGATTTTTACCACGCATGACACTGAACTGCTAAATATGGAACTGTTGCGTAAAGACGAAATATACTTTGTCGATAAGGATCGTGAAAATGGCGTATCCTCTTTGTATAGCATCAGCGATTTCGGAACCGCAACGGGCGAAAATATACGGAAAGGTTATCTAATGGGCAAGTATGGCGCTACGCCAGAACTCGATATTGAGGAGGTGGAGTGAGTGAAAAGACTCACAAAACCTCACAAGCCATTGATTTACATTTTCTGTGAGGGAGAAAGTGAGCAGCAATACGCCGATTTTCTTCATCAGAAATTCAATGATGTTGCTGTACTAAAGCGTGTTAATAAGACCGGTCTTTTCGACTTTGCCGCCGATAAGTTTGCCAAAGATGTAAAATACCGAAACAATCTGCCGGTAACAGATGAGATCTGGTTTTTTTTTGATGTAGAAGAATTTGACCGTGACAAATGGGGCGAGCGATTCCAAATCATCAAAAAATTGCGGCGGTTGCGCAGGAACCCTCCCATTCGTGTTCGCTTGCTTATGACGACGGCCTGTGTAGAGTACTGGTTTCTCCTGCATTATCAGAAGGTTTCTCCGGTTATTGCAACCCCCGCTGAAAAGACGCGAATTTTGCATCAGCTCCAAAACTTTGTGCCTGATTACAGGAAAGGCAGCAAAGACCCTATATGGGCCATCGGAAAACAATATCCTACTGCCCTACAGAATGGCGCACAGATTTTAACATCTCTGCAATCTGAAGGGCTCCCCACATTGGATGATACCGATGAACGAAACCAATGGCTCGTTCGATGCGGCAAGACATTTTCAACCGTGCAAGAAGCCATTACCTATTTGGAGAGTCTAGCGTAGCATATTAAAAAGATCCGGTCTAGCCCAATACTATACACAACATTAAGCGTTTTCGTTAGCTATTCCCGCATCCGTGGGAAACCATACACCGCTCCCGCACTTTTCCATAGTTGACAAAAAGACATGACCGTTTTGCCTTCAAGTCAACAGCGGTCATGTCTTTTGTATGTATGTTTAGAATCGCTTGCTTTGATAAAGAAGTGTGCCGATTCAACGAAACTGGCTGCCAAGTTTTTGCACAAAATCCGCACCCCAAAGTGCTTTCCCCCGTGAATCTACTGTGCTAAACTGAATACACACAAAGTTGCCCCTCATTGCGGGCATTCCAAGAGCTGTACACGGCACTGTGCCGTGTGCGGCTCTTTTTTTGTGTCAATTTACACAGGAGGCACCCCCACATGACCACACCACCCTTTTACTTTGCTAGACGTACGCAGTACGCCGCCGGGACGCAAACCGGCCAAGGCGGCAAGACCACTGCGCCAATACTGCGTCCTGCGTACGTCACTTTGCACCCTTGACGCACACCATACGTCCCCAAGGCGTATACCCCAAACCGCAGACGTATCCTGTGCGTCACGATTACGCCCAAAGAAGGTGATCCTTATGAAACTGCGCGCCGACCTGTACCGCCGGGAGGCGGGCGAGCTGCTGCGCAATATCTCAATGTACCCTGGGCTGTCTGAAACGCAGCTCTGTCACTTCTTTCCAGGCAAGGAAGAGACCGTCCGCACACTGCTGGCCCACATGGTACATACCGGGCGGGCTGTTCTTTCCGCTGAAGGACGCTATTTCGCCAGCGCCGAACAGCTCGACCAATACGATCCGAACATCGCCCGCGCCGTGTGGGTACTGTTAGACCTTTTGCCGCAGGTGGAATATCACGCTGCGGCCGAGTTCCCAGCCGCGTTGCTCTTCTTTGCCGACGGGCAGATGATCGAAGTCGTCTGTGTGCCCGCCGGGCGGGAGGTGCTGATCGACCAGGTATTGCAGCAGCGCGGAAAAGACGACACCCAGGTCATCGCCCTGGTGGACGATGTTGCGCAAATTTCCTTGTTGACTGCCGCCTGTATCACCGCCTTTTGCACCGTAGGTGCGGACGGTCATGTCAGCTACTACCAGAAAGCGGGCGAAGCATGAATCGGGAGAAACTGTATGACCGCATCATGCTCGAACACCGCAATCTGATCCAGATCCACAAAAGGCTGTACGAAGCCCAACATCTGCCGCCGGATGCGACGCTGGACGAGGTTACTGGTCTGTTGACCGACGCGGCCCTTCTGGCCGAGAAAACCACCTGCCGCCTGCGCAATCTGCTGTTCGATACCGCCCCCACACCGCGGCACGATTACTTTTCCCGCGCCGCCGTGGAACAGGGCATTTCCGTCACTTATCGGGACGGCATCCTTTGCGTGCGGCTGCCGCGTCTGCTGCCCAAAAAGCGGCAGAAAAGCAGTGCAGCCTTTCTTCTCCCTCCGCTGCAGACGGCGCTGGACGGCTTTTGCAAAACGCATCCGTTTCCGCTTTATGCCCACTGTGTGGTATGCGTCGAGCACGTCTATGACGCCGCGCTGCCACACAGCCAGATGCGGGACTACGACAATCTGCAGCTCAAGCCGGTGCTGGACATGGTCGCACTCTATGCCATGCAGGACGACAGTGGTTCGCTCTGTGACCTCTACCAGACTTCCTGCCTTGAATTTGAACCGTGTACCCGCGTGACCGTACTGCCGCCGGAAGCCTTCCCACGCTGGTTCGAAAGCCACAAAAACAACAGCAAAACCCTATCCGAAAATCGGCCCATTATGCCGCAAATTTCACCGACAACCGATCAGACGTCGTCATCGCCGCCGTGATGCGGTTTTTGACCGCCGCGCCTCGGATATTTTGCACCGAAGCCAGAAACCTCCCCGGTACAATTCACTTTTTGGAACCAGAAAACATGGAAAAACAAATGCAACTTCCCACGCCCGGCACCAGGGCCTACGACCTCCTTGCCTTGACCGCCCTTTCCGGCGAGTACCCGGCAAGTTCGGTCAGCCGCCTGGTCGGCAGTACAGCCTACGCCGAAAAGGTCGTGGCTCGTCTCAAAGCAGACGGATTTCTCCGCACCGTGTACCGGGACAGGCTCCGGGGCTATCGGCTGACAGCCGCGGCCAAACACCGGCTGCTGGCATCTGCCCCCAGCCGTTTTGCTTTCTACCTGACCGGCAGCACCGACACCAACCGCGTCAAATCCGAGCCGGTCCGGCGGCTTCGGCTGCATCGGGTCGCCCAGGTATACACCTCGGTCTACAAAGCGGGGATCGCGCTGTTCCGGGATGACAAGCCCTGCCCGTTCTCCGCCGCCGCTCTTCGCAACTCTGCTCCGGCCGCTTTTTATGGCTCCCGGGAAGTCAAGGAGATGGGCGTTGAGACCGTCAAGATCCGCGGCTCCCGCATGGTTGGGGTGTTGGCTGCTCCCGGCGGGCCCGGTCTCTGCTACAACTGCGCCGGGAATATACCAGCCTTTGACCATCAATCTGAACTGCGGACCAAAGTGTTCTTCCAGAACCTGGCGCGCCGCAACGGCATTGCTCAGAGCAATGTCACCGGCCTGCTGTTTGCCGACCACATTGAGACCTTGGGCCAGGTGCTGGCCCAGGCCCACACCCGCGACCGGGAGTATTTTCTGTTCGGGGAGGGCTGCGAGCCGTTCTACTTTCTCACCAATGATCACCACGGGGACGTCCTGCTGCGGTTGGTGTGCGACCCGCCTTTGCTGCAGGCTTTTCTGTCCGTGCTGCGCCAGGGCTTTGCGCCGCCGGACACCGGCGGGCAGATCGAGCAGGACGCCATGACCGCCACTGGGCTGCCGGTGCTGTTTGCCTGTCTGCCCGACCTGCCCCGGCTGTTCCGCTTTTGCTCGGCGCTGGAGTTGCACGGCCGGCAAGGCGTACTGGTCTGCTTCGATTTCCAGGCAGCCGCCTTAAAACAGGGATGCGGCGACCGCGTTGCCTTGCAGCTCATCGACTTTGATAAATTCGAGAGGGGATTCTTGCCCATTTGAGATTACCACCCAAAAAGATTCTGCTCGCCGCCGCAGGCAGCACCCTGCTGCTTGGCTATGCCGGCGGCTTTCTCTCCCAGATTTTGAGCGGCTATGCCGCCTGGCAGGAAAGTGGAGGCGTCCCGGGCAGTGGGACTTCACCACCGCTGCCGTCTCTTTCCCCGGTCGCCTGCCTGCAAGGGCTGCTGGTTCTTCCGTATGGCATGTACGGCCTTTTGCTGTGCGGCGGCGCTGTGGCGCTGCTGGCGCTGTACCGCAAGCTGTCCGCCGACAACGGCGAGTACGATGCCGACCGCAACTTTGCCTATGCGTCGAGCGGAACCTACGGCACATCCGGCTGGATGACCCGGCAGGAACTTGGCGGCGTGTTGGAACTTGTCCATGACCTACGGGGCCACACCGGCACCGTTTTGGGAATGCTGGGAAGCGAGATCGTCTGCGTGCCGGAGAAGAGCCGCCTCAACCGCAACATTGCGGTGTACGGCGTCAGCGGCAGCATGAAGACCCGCTCCTATTGCCTGAACCGCATCCTGCAGGGCGTGGCCGCCGGCGAATCGCTGGTTATCAATGATCCCAAGTCGGAACTTTACGAGACCGCCAGCGAATATCTCGCGGCCAAAGGCTACACCGTCCGTGTGTTCAATCTGGTCAGCCCGGAATGTTCGGACGCCTGGAACTGCCTGGAGGAAGTGGACGGCCAGGAACTGAACGCCCAGCTGTTTGTGGACGTGGTTATCAAGAATACCCAGGGCAACAGCAAGGGCGACAGGTTTTGGGACAGCGCTGAGATGAACCTGCTCAAGGCCCTGGTGCTGTATGTCGATCTGAGCTACCCGCCAGAGCAGCGCAACATCGGGCAGGTCTACCGCCTGCTGACCGAGTGTTCCGACGCTGAACTGCGGCAGGTGTTTGAAATGCTGCCGATCCAGCACCCGGCCAAAGGCCCCTTCAACCTGTTTCAGCAGGCTTCGGACACGGTGCGCAGCGGCGTCATCATCGGGCTTGGCACCCGGCTGCAGGTATTCCAGTCGCAGCTGATCCGGCAGATCACCAGCGCCAAGGAGATCGACCTGGAACTGCCCGGCCAAAAGCCCTGCGCCTACTTTCTTGTGACCAGTGACCAGGACAGTACCTTCGACTTTTTGGCCTCGCTGTTTCTCTCGTTCGTGTTCATCAAGCTGGTGCGCTATGCCGACCGCAACTGCAAGGGCGGGCGGCTTCCGGTTCCCGTCCACATTCTGGCCGAGGAGATCACCGCCTGCGGCACGATCTCGGAACTGTCCCGGCGGATCAGCGTGATCCGTTCCCGCGGCATTTCGATCTCCTGCGTGTTTCAGAATCTGGCCGGGCTGCAGAACCGCTATCCGCAGAATCAGTGGCAGGAGATTTTGGGCAACTGCGACATCCAGCTGTTCCTGGGCTGCACCGACCCATTGACCGCCGAGTATGTCTCGGCGCGCACCGGCATCGCCAGTGTGGCGGTGGCCAGCAGCTCCAAGGTACTCAGCACTTTCCGCCTGTCCAATTACACGCCGGAATACCGGGAGACCAGCGGCGTCGGCCGCCGCCCGGTTCTGACGCCGGACGAAGTGCTGCGCCTGCCCATTGAGGAAGCCCTGGTCATTGTGCGCGGCAAGAAGGTGCTGCGCGTCCGCAAAATGGACTACTCGCTGCATCCCGCCTACCGGGAACTGCATAGCTGCAAGGCTTCGGCCCATGTGCCAGCATGGCGGGCCGCTTTGGAGGCTGACGGCGAGGAACCGGACATAACGGTGGAGCCGCTGCCTCAGGCCACCGCCAAACCGCCTACCGGGAAAACTGGGAAAAAGGGTGCTGCCAGACGCAAATCCCCGGCCAAGACATCTGAGATCGAAACTTCCGCCCCCAAACCATCCATCGATGGCGTTATCGCCATCGACAAAGATTCCATTCTCTTCAAACCATAACACGATGGAGGTATCCCTATGGAACTGTACAACGAACTGACCGACATGCCCCTTACCGAACAGATTCCCGATGAAACCATTACGATTCCTGAGCACGCAGAAACCGAACCCGATGTCGAAACGCCCGCGCCTCTTCCCGCCGCTCTGCTGGATGATGACCCGGACGACACCCCGCCCGCAGCCCCGGCGGCTGCCGAGGAGCCTGCGCCTGCTCCCGCCCGGCGGAAACCCGCTGCAACCGCCCCGATTCTGACCATCGACAGCCGAGGCAGCGTGGAGAGCGAGGACGCCCGGGAGGCCGCGGCCTGGCATGATATCCACAATGCCTATCGCACCCGCAAAATCTTGAGCGGCCAGTTGGGCGGCATTGAGCAGACGGCGGGCGGCAAGACCATCGCCACAGTGGAGTACAACGGGTTCCGCATCGCTATCCCACTGAAAGAGATGATGATCCAGCTGGGTGACACCAGCGGCCAGAGTGCTTCTGCGGTGGCGCTGCGGCAAAACAAACTCCTGGGCAATATGCTCGGCGCAGAGATCGACTTTGTGGTGCGCGGCATCGATTCGGGCAGCCGCAGCGTTGTGGCCAGCCGCCGCGACGCCATGCTGCGCAAGCGTCAGCTGTTTTTTCTCACCCCCGGCCCCGGCGGGCGCCCGCGCATCGAAGCGGGCCGCATTGTACAGGCGCGGGTGATCGCGGTGGCCGAAAAGACGGTGCGGGTCGAAGTGTTCGGCGTCGAGACTTCCATCCTGGCCCGCGACCTCGCCTGGGACTGGATCGGCGATGCCCATGACCGGTTTGCCGTCGGGGACGAGGTGCTGGTGCGGGTGCAGGAGGTGCGCGGCGATACCCCCGAGACGCTGTCCATCCGGGCCGACATCAAAAGCACCACCCCCAACACCTGCGCGGAGAACCTGAAAAAGTGCCGGGTACAGAGCCGCTACGCCGGCTGCGTCACCGATGTACACCGCGGCGTCGTCTATGTGCGGCTGTCCAACGGGGTCAACGCGGTGGCCCATTCCTGTTATGACCACCGTATGCCGGGCAAGAAAGACGATGTCAGTTTTGTCGTGACCAAGCTGGACACCGAGCGCAGCGTCGCCGTGGGCATCATCACCCGGATCATCCGGCAAAACCTGTAATCGTATGCAGGGCAACATTTTACTTAGGAGGGCCGATCCCATGTCTGTGTTTCGGGTCGAACGCAACCGCAATTATACCGTCATGAGCAACTACCATCTGCGGGACCGCCGCCTGTCGCTGAAGGCGAAGGGACTGCTCTCCCAGATGCTGTCGCTGCCGGAGGACTGGGATTATACCCTGGGCGGCCTGGCCCAGATCAACCGCGAGAAGATCGACGCGATCCGCGCCGCGGTGCGGGAGCTGGAAGTTTCCGGTTACATCGTCCGCTCCCGCGAGCGGGATGCGAAGGGGCGTCTGCGTGGTGCGGACTATGTGATCTATGAACAGCCGCAAGCGCAAACACCTGTATTGAATTCACCTATGTTGGAAAATCCAATGTTGGAGAATCCTACGTTGGATTTCCCTACGTCGGAAAATCCAACGCAATTAAATAAAGATAAACAAAATAAAGAATTACAAAATACCGATTCTCTTCCTTTCCGGGCTACGTCGGAAGAAACTCACCCTGCCTGTCAGCCCATTGAGCCGGATACCGCCCCGGCTCCAACTACCCCTGAGGATGTGCGCGATCAGATCGAGCTGGACAAACTTTGCCGCCAAGACCCGGACGATGCGCCGCTGTACCAGGAGATCGCCGGTCTGCTGACGGATACCCTCGCCAGCCGCCGCAAGGCCATCCGCGTGTCTGGCATGGATCTGCCCAGGGGCACCGTCTGCAAGCGGCTGCGCCAGCTCACCAGCGAGCACATCCGCTTCGTGGTCGAGGGGCTCAAGCAGAACCGCACCCAGGTGCGAAACCCCAAGCAGTACATACTGGCCGCCTTGTTCAATGCGCCGGTAAGTATGTACGCAAAAACGACGCTGGATGTGGGGGATGGCTTGTCATCGGGCACGCAAAAAGGCCCTCCCTGATGGAAGGGCTCCAAATAGCGAGGACGCAAGAGAGGTCATTTACATAGCTTCATTCAACAGCTATAGCGTGTTGCCAAGATTATTCTGGCAGATATTATGCCTCTTGTCTGGATTCTTTTGCCTGCTCCAAGGTAAAGAAATCCGGTACGCTGCCAAACAGAGATTCCGCAATGTTTACCCGCTCCTGGCATGGTGCGGTCAACTTGGCTACCAGGTTGCCGTTTTCCGTGATGTAAATATCCTCCTGCCGGGTCATCAGCAAATACTGGTCCAAGTTTTCTTTTAGCTCTGTCGCTGTGATCAGCATATTATCTTCGCTCCTTCCTGACTACAGTATATCGAAATCTTGCGAAATTGGAAACATGCTCGGTTCAATTTTCCCAAATGACCCCAGCTTCTTGTCTTGAAACATCTTCGAATTTGTTAATTTTCTGTAAATTCGTGCAAAAATGGCCGAAAATGCTCAATTTTTCTCATGAACAAATTGTGAACGCGACAGTAATAAGGGTATACAGATTTTTTCTGTTGATGACCTCTGTCCATCCATCCCACCCAGGAGGTGATTATTTTGAAACGCACCCGCATCCATTGCCCTTACTGCGGTTCTTTGGCCGTACTTCGCCCCGCTCGCGTCGTATACGGCGACCGCCCCGAATCGAAAGACACCTGGCTCTATATGTGCCGCCGATGGCCCGCCTGTGACGCCTACGTCAAGGCGCATCCCGGCGGCAGCCACCGCCCGATGGAGCGGCTCGCCAACGAGACCGTCCGCCGCAAACGGGTACAGGCCCACCAGGCCCTGGACGCAGTGCAGCAGCACTGGGGCCTCGACAGAGAGGGCATCTATGCCTGGCTGCAAAACGAGCTGGGGCTCCCGGCCAGCGAAGTACATATCGCCATGTTCGGCGAATACCGCTGTGACCAGGTCATCCGGCTCTGCCGCCAAGCTTCCGATCCCCACACCCCGCGATCCGCATAGAGAGGAGGCTTTGCCTATGAAACGCAATCTTCGTCTGACCGCCGACCAACAACTTCTCATAGAGGAAAACACCAACATCGTCCACTGGACGATTCTGCGCCGCATCCGCCAGAACCGCCGGGTCTGCGGTTTGGAATACGATGATCTGTTCCAGGAAGGCTGCCTGTGGCTGTGCCTGGCCGCCCGCACCTTCCGCCCCGGCAAAGTCCAGTTTGCTACATACGCCAAGAAGGTCGTCTACCACGGCCTGGTCAGCCATTGCCGCCGCGTCGCCGCCAGAGAACGGCACATGACCCGCCCCGATACCCAGGAGGACGCCGACTTCCTGCAAGAGCAGGGCGAGGATCGCCGCAGGGATTCTTATGCCGCCGCCCGCAGCTTGGCCGAAACGCTGGACTTGCTGGAACGCTATAAACAAAACTATGCGGGCACCACACGGCGCGGTATCGAAGCGATGGAACTCCAGCTGCAGGGAATGCGCCTGACCGACATTGCCAAACAGTACGACGTGCCGCCCAACCACGTTGGCGCCTGGATCTCCCGTGCCGCCTCCAAACTGCGGGAGGAGACGGGTCTGCGCGAAGCCCTTTTGGGGTGACCATTCCCATAGGCAAGCGCGGTGTTTTCGGATATAATACAAATACATGGACAGGAAAGGCGGTGAGCACGTATGAAATGCACCCTCATGCACCGGGAACTGCCGGTGGCGGTGCTTGGTGTGAATGACATCAGCGGTACGGTCTACCGCGTGGATGAGATCTTTCACAGCGAGCATCTGCCGTTGGCACTCTTGGCCGCACCAAGAAAGAGACGGCGATGAATTTAAGCACATGGCTTTACAAACGCATGATTCCCGCGAACCGCATCGGGTTCCAGCAGGCGATGCAGACCACCATGCTCCAAATGAACACCGAAGTGTCCGCTTCCATTCTTTTGCTGAAATGCTACGGATTGAGCCTTTCCGACCAGTATTGGCTTAACCCGGCGGCCGCACCGTTTCAATGGAAGGAGATCAACTTCTACGACAATCCTTTCAGAGACGATGTGGGCGACCTGCTGTTCGGGAAGGTCCCCGGCGGTGATTCGCTTGACCTGGTCTCCCCCTGCAACACCTCCGACGGCTGGCTGAAGAAAAAGTGGAAGATCGCAGACGGCCGGCGCGTCCTCATCAAGGGCGGCAGCGGCATGGCGCAGCAGGAGCCTTTCAACGAGGTGGTGGCGTCCGCTGTCTGCCGCCGGCTGGACATCCCCCATGTGGATTACTCGCTGCTCTGGGAGGACGGCAAACCGTACAGCATCTGCGCCAACATGACCTCCGACCGCCAGGATCTGGTCAGTGCCTACGCGCTGTACACATCCGCCCAAAGGCCCGACGGCATCTCTGCCTTTGACCATTTCCTGGCACGCTGCGAGGCGCTGGGTATCCCCAACGCCCGGAAGTTCCTGAGCCAGATGATCGTCCTGGACTTCCTGCTCTGCAACCAGGACCGCCACATGGGAAATTTGGGCGCAATCCGCGACGCTGTCACGCTGGAATGGCTGGGCATGGTGCCGGTCTATGACAGCGGTACCAGTTTGTGGTTCGACCAATACGCCAGCCAGATCGATCCCGCCGCGGACGCCGCAGCCAAACCGTTTTGCGCCACCCACGGCCAGCAGCTCCAGCTGGTCGCCAATGATTTGGATTGGCTGGATCTAGCCGCCCTGGATGGACTGGAGGATGAAGTCTTCGCCATCTTCGAACAGGCACACTTTGGCGAACCCGCCCGCGCCGAGACCTTGAGCCAGGCAGTCGCACAGCGGTGCAAACTGCTGGGACAACTCGTTCGATAACGCATTGCAACCAGAACACGATATTGCCCTCTGATCGCGTAAGATTCTGACGATCAGAGGGCTTTTTGTTTTTTAGGACGGCCAACAGCGCATATAATCCGCAAATTATTTTCCGTATTTGTTGCAAGATCATCTGCTCAAGCGTAGAGGATATACGATATGCTTCACACACCAGCCAAATCAGGGAGGTTTGATCATGACCATGCAAACTTTGTATACCGCCAACGGCAATCTGATCCGCCGCCGCACCAAGGACGGCGTTGTCCCCGTCATTCGCGTCTGCCGGGATGAGTACGAGGTAGACCAGCAGGAACTGCTGCTCTGGGCACTGCTCAACTGGCGGATCGTCTCCTTCGCGCAGATCGGCCCGCTGTACGAGAAGGCCAACCGGCAGAACCCGCTGCAAACCTCGCGTTCCTGGCAGGACTGCACCCACCGGCTGCTGACCCGCGGACTGCTGATCTCCGGCATGGGCCGCACTGAATACGATGCGCTGTATGATCTGCTGGCCCGGCGGTTCGTGCGGCCGGTGTCCGGCGGGCTTTTGTCCAAAGTGTTGGCCTTCCTCCGTGTCACATTGTTTGACGGAATTTCGCTGCGGACTGCCCTGACGCTGTTTCGTATTGACCGCCGCAGCGCCAGCGAGCGCAAGGTCATGCGCCTGGCCAATCAAGTGCCGCTCTCCTGCGCCGAGATCATCCAGTGCCTGAACCTGAATGTACAAACCATCCCCAGCGAGGACGCGGTCATGGATGCACTGTACACCGAGCCCGACCTGACCTGCGACAACTTCCCACAGAAGGTCTATGGCAGCCAGCACAGCCGCGAGGTCATCGAGGCGGTGGCCGGGCTCTATCTGCGCAAGCAGATCTTGCTGGATACATATTGAGGCAAGGGTTTCATTTTTGTAGGCAAGTGGTACACTTCCCATATATCCGGCAGACCCCCTTGCACACAAATTGTAAGTTCGCTGCACAGTCTTCGCAGAATCATCGATTGACAGTCATTTTTTTGCATGATATAGTTATGGTGTAATTGATTTTTGTGCCGCCGCAATGGCCGCGGAGCTTGCCTCCGCCTCACACGCTGTTATTTTTTCAAACAAGTGCCAGTAGAAGTTTGGCTCCCCTTGGGGCCGGAACTCTGCTGGCACTTTTTATATAGATATTCTTGCCCACGGGCAGAAAGGAAGTGAACGAAAACCATATACGGCAGAGGCAATACCGCTTCTGCCCATAAGCTCAAAGCCGCACCATGTGTACAGGATCGCCTGTTCCGCACGGTGCGGCTTTTCTCATGTAACAAACAGAAAGGATCGATATCCCATGAAAAAGGAATCTCCCATGTGGCACAGCGTCGGCATCCTGGCTTGCGTTGTCATTCTGATCGTGGCCTTCACCCGCGGCTGGCTGATGAGCGCGCTGCTGCTCATTGCCGCCTGTACCTGGGGTGCCTGGCTGCTCAGCACCCAGCGTCCGCCGGCCTCCAAACGGAGATCGGTACGCCGCCCCCGGGCAGCCGACACAGCTCCCGCGCCCGCCGAAGGGCAGGACGCAGCTGCTACCAACACACTGCTGCTCCTGCACGTCAACCAGCGTATCACCGAGATGCTGCACGCGGCTTTTCCCAATGTCACCTGGAAGTGGTGCGTCAAGAATCCGCTCCGCCTGATTTTGAAAGGCGGCGTCGGCCGCATCCGGGTGTACGGTGTGGAAGGTTTCGAGTATGCCGACATTGCCATCGAGACCACCGGTAAGGTGAACTGCAATATGCTGCGCATGGTACCGCTGAGCGCCGCGCAAGCCAGTGAATTGCAGGATTTTACTCAGACGGTGATCCCGGCGGAGCAGCTGAATGCCGGGCCTGACCCGAAGATCTGGTATGAGGAATCCGGGAGGAAGACACTGGAGCAGGTTGTCAACGACCTCAACTCGCGTGGCCACCACAGCCTGACGATCAACGAGGATGGCTCCATCCATATTTCCGGGGAAGATTCTCAGGATGACGCCGCCACTGCTTCGCTGGCGGGGTTCCCGCCGTCCAAGAAATGGTCGGAACTGGTGGACCTCTTTACGGAGGATGGCCTGAACGCCACGCTGAACCAGGATGCCATCGAGCTGACCTGGTGAGGAAGGAGCGTGATTCCATGAAACCCGGTATCCCGCTGTCTCAGATGCTGGCAGAAGTCAAGCGGCAGAGCGAGGCCAAGGTGGATTACCTTGTCGCCACGCCGCGCCTGCGCCTGGAACCGTTTGGCTCCGGCGTCTATCTGCACCTGTATAACGAATCCGGCAGCGAACCCATCGAACCGCTGTCCATCAGTTCCATTGCCCACCGGCAGATCGGTACCCATCTCAAGGTACCCGCAGCCTACTATGACCGCATGCTGAAAGATGCCCCCGAACTGCTGGCGCAGAACCTCAACTGCTGGTTTACCAAGGAACCGGCCCAGCGGATGCTGCGCACGCTGGACGGCACCGCCCGTGCTTATCTGAGCAACCGCTACCGGCGGATCGACAACCTGGACATCGCCAGGGTCGTTCTGCCAATCCTGGGCGCGCTGCCCGAAGCCTATTTTGAGAGCTGTCAGATCACCGACAGCCGAATGTACATCAAGGTGGTGAACCCGCGCCTGCAGATGGAAGTGGTTCCCGGAGACATCGTCCAGGCTGGCGTTGTGATCTCCAACAGCGAGGTGGGACTTGGTTCCGTTTGCGTCCAACCGTTGATTTTCCGTCTGGTCTGCTCCAATGGTATGGTCGTCAATGCCGCCGAGGCCCGCCGCAACCATGTGGGCCGTGTCTCTATGACCGAGGAAAGCCACATGATCTACTCCGACGCCACGTTGGCTGCCGAGGACAAAGCCTTTATCCTCAAACTGCAGGATACCGTTCGCGCCGCGGTGGATGAAGCACGCTTTTCCCGTGTGGTGGATACGATGCGGGAGGCAAAAGAAGCCCGCATGAACACAGCTAACGTCCCGGCTCTCGTTAAGCTGACAAGTAAGGAATTCCACATCACCGAGAGCGAAAACGACCACATTTTGCAGCATCTGATCGAGGGAAATGACCTGACCTTGTACGGCCTTTCCAATGCGGTGACAAGACACAGCCAGGATGTGGTGAACTACGACCGCGCCAGCGAACTGGAAAGCATCGGCTACAGCATCCTGACTATGCCGGCCCGCCAGTGGTCCCGTATCAACCAGATGGCAGCCTGACCGATTGCTGCCAACCACTTTTACAACACAGGAGGAAAACGAAAATGACCAACACTGCCATGAACATGACCGCCGCCAATGCTGCCGTCCCGGCGCCCGTTGACTTCGAACTGCCCACCCTGGCGGAGTGTGATTTCAGTTCCGATGAACTGGCCGAGGATATGGATGGTATGACCATGAGCCTGCCCCGTGTCAAGATCCCGGCGGGCGGTGCTCTGCAGTTCGAGCTTCCCACCGGCGACCCGCAGAATCCCGACTATGTGCGCAGTCTGGTGGGGGTGATCCTGTACAACCACGCGAGCAACGCTTATTGGCCAGAGGGCAAAGAGTACGATGACAACGAACCGCCGCTCTGCCAGTCGGTGGACGGCAAGCAGGGCTACGGTGAGCCCGGCGGGGCCTGCGCCACCTGCATCCTGAACCGGTTTGGTTCCAGTGCGACAGGCCGCGGCAAAGCTTGCAAGAATATGCGGGTGCTGTATCTGCTGCGCAGCGGCGAGTATATGCCGCTGCAGCTGACACTGTCGCCTACCAGCATCAGCCCGTTCCGCGAATTTATGAGCCAGGCTTTTGTGGCCCGGCGGCGCGGCACCTACGGCAGCCTGGTGGAGATCGGACTCAAGCGGATGAACAATGGCAACGACTACAGTGTCGCCACATTCCGCCGTCTGGCCGATTTCAACGGCGAACAGCTCAAACAGATCACGGCCTATGCGCTGGGGTTCCGGGAGCAGCTCCGGGCCATGAACGCCCAGCGCGCCGTTATGCAGCAGGAACTGTTGGAGAGTGACTGCCAGGTAGAGGGAGAAACCGTCCCCACGGAAAGTGACGGTTCCTTCTGCGTAGCATCCACGGTAGACGGCGACAAGGTTCCGCTGCCCGCCTAAGTTTACAAACATCCCCATTGCAGAGAAGAATCCGTCAGGCATCTACCTGGCGGATTCTTCTTATCTTGTAAGAACAACAAAGGAGGACACCATGCCTTTTGATGGCCCCTTGACCGAAGAACAGCGCCGCTTTGCTGAACAGAACCATGCACTCGTGTATAAGTTCCTGCACCAGCACGGCCTTTCGGTCGATGAATACTACGACATTGTGGTTTTCGGTTTTCTGCTGGCTGTACAGCGGTATCTGACCGATGCCAGCCTGGCCCCTTATGCCTTCTCCACCGTTGCCTGGAGCGCGATGGAGAGCGCGCTGCGGAACCATCGCCGCACGGCGCGGCGAAAACTGCGGCTGCATACCGGCAGCGGTCGGCATGGCCGGTACCGGCTTTGCCGGCGGGAGTTTTCCTCGGAAAACGAGTGGATGTCCCAGCTGGAGACCACCTTGCTGCTTCACTCGCTGGCCGCAATGGTTTCAGCACAACAGATGGAAGTTTTGCAGCTGAGAGCACAAGGTCTTTCCATTCGGTCGATTGCCGCCCGGCAGAAAACGACCGCCAAACAAATCAACGAACTGCTGGAGGATGTGCGCCGCATCCTTCACAAACTGTGTGACGAATGCTGAAGGAGGTTTCGCCATGAAGAAGGCTGTCAAACCCACCCTGTACCTGCATGGGAAACTGCTCTGCCCGCTTGCCTTGGGCCGAGCCGCAATCTTCTCGGTGGAGGATCGCATCTACCACACCTCGACAGTCGTCCGCATCCATGCGGTCAATTCTGACGAGGTACATTTCGAGACTCAGCATACCCACTATTATCTCAACATCCGCCCTTTCGCCGTAGCGGTCCGGCGACCGCCAATCCCGGTTCTGGCCGCCTGCGCATGAGCGGATAAGGATGAGGAGGTTTTTGTTATGTCGATTACGAATGATGATTTACTGGTCATCCGGCAGCTGCTGGAGCAGACAATGGACGAGAAACTTCATCCGTTCCATGAGTGCCTTACCACCTGTGCAGGCAGGGCAAATCAGATTCTGGAGCAGTTGAACGATGTCAAAAAAGGAGTCAATTCCATTCGGGAAGCTGTCAACGCGTTGTCTACGCCTGAGGACGCCCCCGTCCCGGTGGTTCAAATTCGTTACTCTCTAAAACCCCATAACCCTGAATAAAATCAGACCCGCAGGCCACAACGTGTCATCGCGTTGCGGCCTGCAGGTCTATTTGAGAGGAAATCGCTCGAATCACTGTCAAATCCTTGCCAGTTGGTTGCTACACGTGATATAATAAGATAGACTTAGAAGGAGGCGACAACGCAATGTATGTACCCACAAATGATCCTGATATCACCTGCGGGATGACCGATCAGGAAATGGACGATCGTTTTGCCAAAATCGTTGAACTTGCCAATCAGGAAAAACTGATTAAGGGCACGCCGCTTCCCAAATTTGATCCCATTACCAAAAAGGCATACTTGGAATACCCCGACGGGAGGCGCGAGTATGCCTAAAACCGAGCGGCTGCCAGAAATCATTGTTTTTGCAGGGCCGAACGGCTCCGGGAAATCAACGGTAACCAGAATCGCAAAGGTAGTCCAGCCCTATATCAACGCTGATGACATCAAGACTGCATTGAACTGTTCTGATCTGGAGGCAGCGCAGGTTGCCGAAAAAATGCGTAATGCACAAGTCGATGCCGGAGAAGGGTTCACCTTCGAAACGGTATTATCCACCTCTAGAAATCTGGAACTACTGAAGCGGGCCAAAGCAAAAGGTTTCTTTATCCGCTGCATTTATGTATTGACAGCTTCCCCAGACATCAATGTGATTCGCGTCAAAGCACGTGAAGCCGCAGGCGGACATGGTGTCCCTGAGGATAAAGTTCGCTCTCGTTACAAAAGAGCGTTGGCCTTGATTCCTGAACTTGTGTCTGTTTGCGATATCTGCCATATCTATGACAACAGTGAACAGCCTTTCCGCATTTTCAAAAAGCGAAAAGATCAGTACTATTTTGCTGAAAACACCTTTTGGAACAAGCAAGACATTATTACCCTTACAAAAGTCAGCAATATAGTCACATTTCCTTCTTTATAAATCAATTCATGCAAAGTAGTAGGCCGCAGCGTGTTACATCGCGCTGCGGCCTACTACTTCTATATTTCCTATGTGTCTGCTTTATATGGCTGGGACAGATTACTTTCCAAAGAGACAATAGTCATGTGGATTACAGCAAAGTTGCTTTTTCTTGTTATGATGGATGCCATACACCAATCGATCTCGGCATAAGTGCACAGGAATTGCAGTTCTTTTGCGCAAAGATTGCGGGGGTTCCTACATTTTTTCCGCACACAAACCCTGCTATAATATAAGCATAAAACACTGCCTTGCGCAGGGAAGCAAAATGGCATAGCAAGCTCGTTATATCGACGCCTGCTATGCCATTTTTTGTGAAATTTTCAGATTCCTCCCGGATTTGCAGAATTTCGAGGCAATTTTTTCTCTCTATTCTATAAAGGCTTGCCTTTCCGAATACCGGCTGTTACAGATTCGAGGTCTTACCATGAAACGAAAAAATATTCCTGAACAGCATCCCTTCTACCACAACACACTCAAGCTTCTGCAAAACTATCGGGATGTAAACTGGAGCCTGGAAGTGTCCGCACAGAACCTGCAATCAGAATTCCGAGCCGAATATAGCGGCGCGTCTGCGGAGTATGTGGATGATCTGACAATCACAGGCGACAGAAATGCAGCCGTTCGAATCGAAGGTTTGACCTTGTCGTTGGATAAAAGCCGCCGCATGATGCAGCTGGTCAACAGTGCAATTGCGCTGATGCGGCAAAAGCATAAGAAGGGCGAATTGTACTACTGGATCTTATACTATACCTATCTGTGCCCGCAGGAGCCCGACACGATCAACGAGGTTCTGATCCAGCTGGAGAAACACTTTCAGCCCATGTCCATCCGCACCTACTACAGCAGACGGGAAGAAGCCGTGGAGGTCCTCAGCTCCATTCTCTGGGGGTATACTTCAGAGGGATGTCAGGAAATCACCCAGACCCTTTTCCCGACAAAATAGCGCCGCTTTGAGGATGCGGTCAGCCAGTCTTCATTAGGGAATCACATCGGGAAAGTGTATATGCACTGTATCAGGATTTCACAGAAATCCTGATACAAATCCTCATCAAATCGTCCACCAAGTTTCGATTTCTTACGAACAAAGTACTGGAACTGTATGTACAGTTTTTCGAGTGCATCCTGATTTCCTTTTTTGGCGCTTATAAAAAGTTCCTGAAGAGTCACGTGGTCGCTCCCATATTACGTTTCACCTTATTCACAGCACGATAGTAAATGGCGGCAGCCCCTTTATAACTCATATGAAGGGCTTCCGCGATGTCCTTAAAGGAATTTTCCCTAAGCACACGGGCCATTAGCACATATTGTTCTCGCTCTGAAAGACAACTGATCGCGTGAATCAAGCCTTCATTTTCCAGATCCACGGGAAGTAGAGAATTCGTGTCAGAGACCGCAATCGCAGGTACAGTCTTATATGTGCCTTCCAACGAAACTTCACTTACTTCCAAGGTGTGGTTTTTGTCCTGATATTTTTTCTTGTGGTGGCAAAGTGCAACTGACAGATAGCGAAGAAAGCGACCACGCAGTTCCTGATCTTCGGCAGATTCTTCCACAAAATACATAGTAGCCTCCTAATATACTGATTTTTCAGAAAACCAGCACCATCAGGAGGCGATTTATTCCTATACAGTCTTGCTATTTCTTTATGCGAATCAAAAGACCTTTTATAATGTCCCCAAATGCCACAATTAGCGACTGGTATCTCACATCATCAGGAGGCCACTTGCATTCAGAGATAAGTTCTTCCTTTGCGGCATCAGGCACAAAATACAGCTACACACTTTTTCGTCTTTTTGAAAACAGAGCGGTATATGTATTCTTCAGCATACTACCCATACACATTTTAGCGGTCAATGTGTTTGGCATGAAAGGTTGTTCTCGAGGCAAAAACGGTGGAATCAACTTCTTGAATATGCAGCAATACTATCATATAATAATAGCAGTACTCGCTTTACGCCGCGACAGTATTGCTTTATCATTTTAAATAGTATTACTGTGTGTGGTGAGCAAAATGAATTCTTATGCGAGTAAAATTGGAACCGTCATTCGACGAAAGAGAGAAGGACTCGGCATGGCGCGGGATGATTTTGCTGAGAAAATTGATAAGAGCGTCGGATTTGTTGGACAGTTGGAACGCGGGGAAACTATGCCCAAGGTTGAAACCTTACATCGAATTGTTAAGGTTCTTGAACTTGATGCGAATACACTTTTCAACGATGAAGATATTAACGCTGATGTGATGGCCGAACTTAACACAATCATCCAGCAGTTGAGTGATAGGGATCAGAAATTCCTGCTGTCTTTTGCTCGACTTCTTCTTCAATACTCACAAGGAGATTCAAAATGAGTAATTGGAATCTTGCAATATGCGATGATGAACCGGCTGAACTTGAGCATATTTTCAGCTATGTTAAACAGTACAATCAAAGCTGGACAATCAGTCAATTCTCTTCTGCGAAAGATCTCCTTCGTGCAGCTGAAGACACCTTCTTTGATCTCATTCTGCTCGATATCGAAATGACTGCGCCGACCGGTTTTGAGGCCGCCAAGCAACTCGTAGCCACACAAAACCCACGTCCCCTTATTATTTTCATAACAAAAAGCAACGCCTATACCATAAAGGGATATGGCGTTGCCTTTCGTTATCTAGTGAAACCCATCGCCTGGGACGATTTTGCTTTAGCCTTGGATGCCGCTCTGGACGAGTTATCCGCCAATCGCTTTTCCTTCTCCTATAATAATGATTTGGTTTCGATTCCCTTGCAATCGATTTACTATATTGAAAGTTTTGCACACGTTGCGGTGATTCACACTGCTAACGACGAATTCCACATCCGCGCCACATTATCAGAGGTGAAGCAGAATTTACCTTTAAGTCGTTTCACAGCGCCCCACAAGAGTTATCTTGTAAATATGTCTCACATTAACACTGTACTGTCCGATGACATAATTTTGACCAATGGTGATCGCATTCCTATAAGCCGAAGAAAAAGGCAAGAGTTCAACGCGGATTTTTGCCGCTTTTTAGGTAGGTGAAACATATGCTCGTCGTTGTTGAGGTGTTGGGTTCCATTTCAAGCGTCTTATTATTGTTTCTGTATATTTTAAGCTTTTTTCATCTTGATTCATCTGCTCTAAAATGGAAAATCACCTTGGCAGTCATTTTCCTAATGGTTATCCTCTCGATATTAAACCTGTTTCCATCTTTCGTAATTCCTCGCGTCATCTGCTTAACTGTTGGAGGTGCAATCCTAAGTTATCTGTTTTTTAATACGACAATTTGGCAAGCTATATTCATGGGCGTCTCCTTTGAAGTAATTGCAGCCATTTTAGAAGTTGTGATGATGGGGATTTTAGGACTCCTTCATTTTGATACTGCATTGCTCATGACACGCGACAACACCCGGATGGTTTTTATCATCGCTTCACAATTGCTTTTATTGTCTATCATTGTATTGGCTCGCATTTTCAGCAAAAAGCAAGAGGGTGGTCTATCGTTTGAATGGTTGCTTCCGCTTTTCCCTTGCCAGATTTTAAGCGTTTTTGTTTGTTACATCGTTCTCTGCAAAACTGTCCAGAATTCTTTTGATCCATTCTTAATACTAGTCCTTCTAACCTTGCTTTGCATTAATATTACTATAGTATTCTATTCCGAGGCCATGCGATCAAGTGAATCCCGCCGTAGAAACTCCGAGCTAGCAGAACAGCAATATACTATGCAGAAAGAATATTATCAGCGTCTGCATGAAAATCAGGAAGAAACGCGAGCCCTCTGGCACGATATTAAAAAATATGTCCTCGCCATGCAGGCATTTGCTGATAAGAAGGATCAGCAGCAGCTTCAACAAATTGTACAGCAGGCCAATGACACTTTAGACAGCATAAGTACTGTTGTTGATATCGACAATATTGTAATTAGTTCCATTCTGGACAGCTATGCACGCTCCGCCGAGGAATCAGATATTGATTTTCATTTGGATGTTATGGTTCCGCCGACTCTCCCAATTTCCCCAGTAGATCTATATATCATTTTGGGCAACACTTTAGACAATGCTATCGAAGCCTGCATTGCACTCCCAAAGGGGAAACGATATATCAATATACTTTTACGAAAAGAAAACGGAATACTATTTTATCGCATTCAAAACAGTTACAACGGTGAAAAAGAGAAAATACATCTTCATGGTAAATTTCACGGATATGGATTAAGCAATGTGCGGAAGTGTGTGTCAAAATACGGCGGGAGTGTTACACCAATACAAGGCACCGATTCATATATGATCGAAATGTATTTAAATTGCAAATGATAGCGTAAAGGTGCCCACATTAGGGGAATTCACAGCAAAATATATGACACCGCTTTTTTCTCTTTGCGGTCAACAAAGTACCGTTACGTTAAAAGCCGTCCAAGTGCAAGCTTGGACGGCTTTTACACGTTATAGGAAGATAGAGTTGACATTTTCCGTTCACTATTTCTGGATTTGCCTTTGTGCCGTATAACCGTATAGGAGTTCATTGGCCTTTATTCCTAACTCTGAGATGGTCTTTGGTAAGTTGACGGACGCTCGAAAGCCTATAACGACGTAGAAGCTGACTGATATTCGGGTCGGGAGAAACTAACCTTCAAGTGTCGGGCGTTCGAGACCAAATTTAGTCGGAAAAGATAAAGCCACTACCGATGCTCTTTTAAATCCTGTACACTGGAAAGTGCCAACAACCTAGTGGAAAGGAATAGCGATGAAAGAGCAAAATGGTAATGGCTTTGCACCAAGTATAGCACAAGCCATA
>ERZ1643247.281-NODE-281-length-64343-cov-32.913779_pt1 | contig 64343 bp, 61 predicted proteins | sample MGYA00579264_ERZ1643247 | MGnify/ENA primary metagenome ERZ1643247 (study PRJEB29033, sample SAMEA4952262) | chicken gut metagenome | biome: Broiler Chicken; feature: Gastrointestinal Tract; material: Caecum | place: Ireland | collected 2018 | study: Broiler... | reverse complement strand
TTATATCCAGCATTTTATCCACCCGGAAATGTTTTATCATTTCTGCATCGCTGTCATAACCGACCATATAATAATTTTCGTCGTCCCAAGATAAGCCCCACGGACTGATTTCATAAGCTTTACCGTTCCTGCGCAGATGCATTTCCTTTTCAGGTGTCCATTCATAATAATGAAACCGTATCAGCCTGTTCTGAGAAATTGCCTGATGAATTTCGTCCACATTATAGTAAATACTTTCGTTCATAGTCTTGATACGGTTTCCTACATACACCTGTCTCTGCAGATTCTTCGCCTCGTGTACACTCGCCAGATCTTCCAGTTTGCGGATCAGCTCATTCGATTTTTTTGCCGTAATAAATTTGGATGACTGAACTGCATCTACCAGAAGTTTCAGTTCCGGCAGTTCAAAACTTCTCTCCGCCACATAAAATCCTGATGGTTTTGACCGGCGGTTTTCTATCTCCAGCCCGAACTCATTTAAGACCTTAATATCATCATATATACTTTTGCGGTCCGCCTGTATACCGTATGCATGAAGTCTTTCTGATATTTCCGTCTGGGACACCGGATGTTCCTCATCTGAATATTTCAGCAGAATCTGCATCACATATAACACTCTTAACTTCTGGCTGTATGATTTGACCATAGCTTAATCTCCTTTAACTTCATAAAACCATTGTAGCATATGCAGCACGTTCTTAAAACTCAGTATCATCGACCGCCTGAAGCTGTCTGCTGATCCTGCTCTCCAGTTCTTCTTTCTTCCCCTCTTCCACCTTACAGATAATCTGATTCGTACAAATAAACAATACGCGGACGTAAAATTTTTTCTTAACCTGATCATACGCCCGTCCAGCACTTAAAGTACCCTTGGCAACAGTATACGGACTGTTCGCGATATATCCGACTTTGCCATATACCGGAAGCAGTACCTGAATTGCCTCTGCGTCATACTCGTTTTCAGGTTCTTTCTTACAGCGGAGAATATCCCCCACGTGAATTATGCCGTTGCCGTAATAATGCCTCATTCCCGTAATTGTCAAATTAATTTCTTTCATAACACTCATCCTTTCCGTCCCCAATTCCGGGCATAGAAAAACTCACTTTTTGTTATACTTACCTTAACAAAAAGTGAGTCCAAAAATACGGGATGAGTTACTGTTTTACTCTCTCTATCCGCAAATTTTAATTCGCATCACCTTCAAGAAGCATTCTGACAAAACCAAACAGTTCTTCCTCTGTCTCCACGCCGGCTATTCTGCCTTCGTGCTCGCACTCCGACATTACCGCTCCATCCGGTGCTTTCCGCTTTCTCCGGTTCATCCACACTGCATTCCATCCGGCGTTCACCGCGCCCTTGACATCCAGCTCATACGAATCCCCGACAAACCAGATTTCTGCTTCTTCCAGCCCCATGGTGCGTTCCGCATATTCAAAAATCTGCCTGTCCGGCTTCTCTGCGCCCACGTCCGCGGACACAACTATATTTTCATGCGGAATCCATCTCTCTGCCTGTAAGCTTTTCACCTTATTCCACTGATGCTTTGAAGGACCGTTCGTGATGATCCCCAGCTCCGCTTTTCCTCTGCAATACTCAAGAATCGCCTCCATCTGCTCTGACATATGGATATGCCGCTGACGTTCTGCATAGATTGTCTGAAACTCAAGCGCCTGCGCATCTGTAATTCTGATACCGAATTCTTCAAATGCTTTCTGCACTCTGTAAATATACATATCTTCCATTGTGATCTGCCCCGCCATAGCCTGAGAATACACCCGATCACTATACTTTCTTGTGACAGGATAGATTATCTCAGCAGGAACAGCCGGCTTCTCTCCGAAATATTCTGCATATGCTTCCATGAACGGAACCGTCTGGTCATATAACGTATCGTCCACATCAAATAAAATTGCCTTTTTTACGACCTGCTCTGACATCTCGCTCTCCTTCCTCAATCCATGATCACCGACTGATTCTGTCTACATCTGCTTTTTGACTACAGCATACTCATCCCCGTTTCTGTAATATGGGCACTGATAATATCTGTCTGACATGATCCGCACATAGTCGTCCTCGTCCATGTTCATGTCGCACAGATACGCCCCGTATTCATCGTCATAGACGTAGAATGCACAGGTCTCGCAGCTTGTCCTCTCTTTGCTCTTTTTCCTCATGTTTTCATATCCTCTGCTTTTTCTAATCTGCCGGTCATTAGTTCATTGACAGGCATACTAGCTTATTATACCGGATTTTACCGTCTTTGGCATCATCTTTCGCATATCTTCTTTCCATCGTACGCCTTCAATTTCCTTGTTTCCCCTCTCCCCCGGAGTTATAATAAAGACAGATAAAACATGTTCGGAATATTATTTTAATTTTTCAAAGGAGGGATTGATATGTCGGAATACAAAATCGTTACCATCAGCCGTCAGTTCGGAAGCGGCGGACATGAAATCGGAGAAAAACTGGCTGAACGTCTCGGGATCCCGCTCTACGACAACCAGCTTGTGACCATGGCAGCAGAGAAGCTGGGCTATACCGAGGAAAGTGTTGGCAAGGCGGATGAATCCGCGCTGAATGCTTTCATTACTTCCTATAGCAAAGCTCCCATAAGCTACGCCAGTTTCATCAACACTGCGTCCTATATGCCGTCTCTCGACATGAAGGTGTATCAGAAACAGACCGAGATCATTCTCAGTCTTGCAGAGAAGGGTCCCTGTGTCATCGTTGGACGCTGTGCCGACTACATACTACGGGACAAATATGACTGTATCAACGTTTTTATCTGCGCCGAAAAGACCGACCGGATCAAACGAATCGCAGAGCGCTATGACCTGACAGAGAAAAAAGCCTGGGACAGAATCCGCAAAACAGACAGGGAAAGGAAATTCTACTATGAGACCTACACCGGTCTTGAATGGGGAAACATCTATTCCCACCAGGCGCTGCTAAACGCAAGTCTTCTTGGGATCGACAAAATCGTTGATCTTCTTGAACTGGTATATCGCGCATGAAAAGAAATCGCCAAACAGTCTCTGAGGAAAGAATATAATAACTTATAAACTGATAAGCCGCAGGAAAGAATTTTCTTCTCTCCCGTGGCTTTCCTTTTATCTGAAAAGATATCCGTAACTTCTCAAATACTTACGAGGAAAGGATAACACCATAATACGGTGCGGAAATAAATCACCGCTGCATCGATCACCGGGGCAATGATATAGACGATCGCCGGAAATCTATAATCGTAGTATAGACCGGAGGGTAGGAGATTGCAATATTAATAACTATTTCCACAGTAATACTTGACACATCTTAATAAGTGTATATATACTGTATATATAAACATATACAGTATTGTTCTCCCAATCTGAAAGGAGGAACTGCCATATGAAACCATTATTAGAGATTTCCCATCTAGATAAACAAATAGGTACCCTGCATCTGCAGGATATCTCGTTTTCTCTGGAACCGGGATACATTTTCGGACTGATTGGGCGCAACGGATCAGGCAAAACTTCCCTGATCCGCACGATCCTGAATCTGTATCACAAGGATTCAGGCGCCATTATTGTAAACGGATGTCCTATGGATTTAATGGAGCGTGAAGCCAAAAATCAGATTGGCTTTGTACTTGATGAATTTATTTTTGAAGAAAAATTAAGCATCTCCGCAAACGGCAGATACTTCGGCTCCACATACAGCAAATATGACCACAGACTTTTTCTTCAGTTCTGCAAGCGCTTCAATCTGGATCCGAAGCAGAAAACAGACAGACTATCCAAAGGTCAGAAGACCCGTTTCCAGCTTGCTTTCGCCCTCTCCCATCAGGCAAAGCTCTTCATTATGGATGAACCTGCCGCGGGACTGGACCCGCTCTTTCGGCGGGAGCTTACAGGTTACATGCAGGAGCTTGTGGAGGATGGCACACGGAGCGTTCTCTTTTCCACGCATCTGACGGCAGACCTTGATCAGATTGGCGACTACATCGCACTGATCGACGAAGGGCGATTCTGCTTCTGTACGGACAAAGAAAGTCTCCGGGAACGTTTCGTCCTGCTGAAAGGTACAGAACAGCAGATTCAGTCGCTGGCTCTGCACAGCCCGAAGATCCTCGCTGCAGTCCATGAGCAGTACGGCAGCACCGCCCTCGCCGAATATCCGGAGCCGTCCATGACAGAAGGTCTCAGCGTATCCTGTCCCACCCTTGCGGAACTGCTCTTCTATCTCAGGAAAGGAGGCTGTATCTCATGAAAAAACTTGCTTTTTACAGGCTGATGCTCTCGGTATGGCACCGCCTTCCTCTGTTTATTCTATATGTATTTGTCTATATCATAGCTATGGCAGCTCTGATGAATTTTGTAACTATGCATCTTTTCATCAATCTGGACAGCGCCATACGGACTCCGGCATATGACGATCCGGCTCGGATGAAAGAGCTGCTGCTAGAGCTGATTCAGTCCAACTCTTATATATACTACTGCCTGGTCATCCTGCTTCTGCTTGTAGTGATCTGGCTCATTTCACGCCGGCTTCCCTTAAGCCTGCCCAGAGCTCTTTACGCCTGTCCTGCGGACGAACATGACAAACTGCGATGCCTCAAGTATTACCTGCTGTGGAAGGCTGTGTTCCTTCTGCTTCTTCTTACAGCTATCAGCACGTTCTGGCTTGGAGCTTTCTTGCTGATGGATCCGCCGGTGCTTGCCGTGCAGGTCAGTCTGACATTCTTTACGATTATCGCGTTCAGCCTGAATCCGGATCCGGGCAATCGAAAGGAAGCGCTGAAGGCATGCCCTGACATGGTAACGGAACGAAGCAGCGCCACATTTGTATCAATCTACTGGAGCGCCCTTCTCCTTCTGGAGAATACAATTTTTTACAGTCTTCTGTGCACTGTATCCTCATTTACATGGGTACACGCAGCATGGTGGATTCCGGTCCTGCTTCTCAATATATACCTCGCCAAAAGACACATAACACCAGTTCTTAAGACTATGCTCGATTATGAAAAACTGTATTTCCCGGTTGAAAAGGAATAACATATGAAGATATTTATTAATGAAAACAGTCCCCGCCCGATCTATGACCAGATCGTACAGGCGGTCAAAAATTCCATAGTGAACCACGAACTGCAGACCGGAGATATGCTGCCCTCGATCCGTTCTCTCGCGCGAGATCTTGGTATCAGCGTAATCACCACCAAGCGGGCATATGAAGAACTTGAGAAACAGGGACTCATCTACTCCGAGCAGGGAAAAGGATTCTTTGTAAACAAAGTAAACCAGAATCTTCTTCTGGAAAGCCGTCTGAAGGAGTATGAAAAAAGGCTTCGCGATATGATCCGCGAGGCAAAAGGACTGGGCCTCTCTCCGGAAGAAGTTTCCGATATGGTTCAGATGTTCTGGGATAACGGAGGTGAAAAGCAATGACCACATTTTCCTGTACAAATATCACCAGACGATACAAAAATTTCTGTCTGGACAATGTATCTTTCTCCATGGAGACCGGATATTTCTATGTACTTGCAGGCGTGAACGGTTCCGGAAAGACAACGCTTCTCAACTGTATCACCGGAGTTGAAAATGGCTTCTCACACAGCTCTTCGGGCGACGCGCAGATCGGAGAGGTCTCACTGAAAATGTCTCCGGAAGCCTACCGCCGAAGACTTGGTTATATCAGCGAGAAATGTCCGTTTTTTATGGAGGAATCCGTCGCACAGAACGGACTTACTTACGGTGAATTCTATCCGGACTGGTCAGTACGGGATTATTCCTCTTACCTCAGCCGTCTGGGTGTTGATCCGTCGAAGCGGATATATCAGCTTTCCAAAGGGGAATTCATGAAACTGCAGATCTGTTTTTCACTGGCGCACCATCCTGACTTTCTCTTCCTCGATGAACCGCTGGAAGGATTTGATCCTGTATTCCGACGTGAGTTTCTCGATCTTCTCGGCGAACTACTCGACCGCGATATGGGCATCCTGCTCTCCACACATATTACGGAAGATATAGACCGGCTGGCGGATTATCTTCTGATCCTTGAAAACGGACGGCTGACCGCAGACGCTTCGAAAGAGGCGCTTAATGACCGGTATAAAGAACTTACAGGAATATCCGCGCCGCACATCCGGGATCTGCTGGAACTGGAACACACGCAGGGGACACCCCGTTCCTAATACAAGTCTGCCGATTCCATGAAGGAGGGATACCATGAAAACATTTAATTATTACAGATATGAAAAGAAACATCTGAGGTGCACCTCATACTATGTACTGCTGGCAATCTCTCTGTTTTTCTTTTTTCTTGAAGCAGCGGTAAATGCATCTGCCGCCACCAGAGCATCCGATGCCCTCAGAACAGCGCTGGAATCCGAAAACACTGCTAAGGAGTTCACTTTAAATATCTTCCAGTTCGAGCTGTTCTTTATGATCACGATTTCCACACTTAACAGCGCACTCTTTTACATCAGAGAGCAGGGACAGGTGGTTCCAGTCCTTTCCAAGTATCTCTTTGCTCCTGTAGACGGCAAAAAAATATACCGCGCCAAAGCACTTCTGCTTCTGCGCGGCTCATGTATATTTTTTCTGGGCGGACTGATAATTTACTTTGCCGCCGCATGCATTATCCTTGGCGCTGAAGCACCGTTTCAACAGCTCCTGCAGCAGTTCGGTTATGCCCTTATTTTCTGTATAGTGGCTGTCATCGTACTGCTGCTGTCCGACCGGCACCGCAGCAGGCACATGGTATAAAAATAACAGTTCATCCATCCCATGTCGGGAGGTTGAACTGTTATTTCAAAGCCGTTTAGTTCTCAGCTTTCTTCCGGATCAGCTCTTTTCCGGAAGTAACTACGATTGTCACTCCAAGGATCATAAGCAGTACTGCAACGATAAGCTGTAATCCCTCAACCATGAACACGCCTGTTCCGGCTGCAAATGCCTTGACAAGAGAGATAAATCTCTGTACCAGTGCCGTAAATGTCACGATCAGCATGATCACGAACGGCGGAACCAGTGTCTTCAGTGTTCTTCCTGTCACTTTCAGGAATACGCACAGTGTGATCAGCACAAGTGCGCTCAGCAGCTGGTTGGCGCTTCCGAACAGCGGCCAGATATTGGAGTATCCAACCTGTGTCAGGATGTAGCCGAATACCAGTGTAATAATTGTTGAGAAATATTTATTGCAGAGAACTTTTCTCCAGCCTTCTGCGTGCTCCATATCATCTACGCTGAACAGCTCCTGGAAAGACATACGTCCGATACGTGCAACTGAATCCAGTGTAGTAAATGCCAGAGCAGAAACGCACATGGTCATGAAGCTCTGTGCTACATAGACCGGAATGCCGAACATTTCAAGGAAGCCTGCAACTCCTGATGAGAAGATCTGGAACGGGGTTCCCACTGCTGCTGTTCCGTCCGCTCCCGCAGCTGCACCTGCCACGCAGAGAGCGACAACTGCCAGAAGACTTTCCAGAACCATTGCGCCGTATCCGACTTTAAGCATATCTTTCTCATTTGAGATTGTCTTGGATGAAGTACCGGAAGATACCAGACTGTGGAATCCGGATACCGCACCGCAGGCAACTGTTACGAACAGGATCGGGAAAAGTGTTCCCAGACTTTCATTATTGAAACCTGTATATGCCGGAAGATTCATTGTCGGGTGTGCAAAAATAAGGCCAAGCACCGCTCCGGCAATCATACCGATAAACATGAATGTTGACATATAGTCTCTCGGCTGCATTACAAACCACATCGGCAGCACCGCTGCAAGGAAGATGTAGACAAACGCGATGTATACCCACATTTCTTTTCCAAGGATTACCGGGAAATTCATACCAAATACAAATGCAAGTACTGTACATACCAGACCAAATACTACTTCTTTCCAGCCGGTAAATTTCACTTTATGCTGAACCACACCGAACACTACTGCAAACAGGATGAAGAACAGGGAAATACTTCCTGCCGCGCCGTTTACAGTCGCATTTTCGGAAAGTGTCCGTACTCCGTCCGTCACTACATATGCGTTAAATGTATCAGCCACCATATCAGCGAACGCAGCGATAACAATCAGACAGAACAGCCAGCAGAATCCGAGGAACAGCTTACGTCCTGCTTTACCGATATATTTCTCGATCAGAAGTCCCATGGATTTACCATCGTTCTTCACACTTGCATACAGCGCTCCGAAGTCTGTAACAGCACCGAAGAAGATACCGCCAAGGATGATCCACAGGAGAACCGGCAGCCATCCGAACGCCGCCGCCTGAATTGCTCCGGTGACAGGGCCCGCGCCGGCGATTGACGAGAACTGGTGCGCAAACACTGTCCATCCGTCTGTCGGCACATAATCCTGACCGTCATTATGTATAACTGCAGGTGTCTTAGCTTTCGGGTCGATTCCCCATTTCTTTGCCAGCCATCGTCCGTACAGCGCATATGCTGCGATCAGACATACAGCGGCAATCAGCACGATTACTAAAGTGTTCATAATCCTCTCTCCTTTGTTAAAGAAAAACTGTGATAAGTTAGAAAACATCCTTTTCAGATATTTTCGGATCAAAGCCAACTTCCGAAAGGCATTGCAGCTCACGGCAAAGCCGTTCGCTGTCCGTTGCCCGGCAAATGTCTGCCCGTGCAAGCACGGCAGTCGCTTGCCGGGCTTATCGCACAAAAAAACGCCCTCTGTCAGATTACTCTGTCAGAAGACGAAGATTTTCCTCCGCGTTACCACTTCTGTTACCGGATAGTTCCGGTCTCTCTGGCCTGTCTCCCGCATATGCATCCCGGTCATCCGGTTAATACTACGGTTTAACAGTTTTCCCTATAACGGGGGAATTCCGGTCCGGGTTAATCAGTACCTGACATTTCTGTGTATTATGTCTCTGCCCTGATTCCTTTCGCCCTGACTGCTCGCAGGTGATAGCTTTCCCGACCCTGCTGTTTCCTCGCACCACACGGAAACTCTCTGTAAGCATGACGGCCATGGAAGTCCTGTCCTGTTCTTCGCATTGGCTTTTTTCAATCCGGTTTTATTATATCTCAAAAATCCGGTTTGTCAATAGGAAATTGGATTGCGCTCTGTTTTTATTTTGATTTTCAAATTATTTTGCGCATTTTTCTATGTTATTCTGGCGTCTGCTCATGATTTTTCTCACCAATGCCAGTATCAAAAGCCCCGCCAGCGCCCCTGCGCTGTCCAGTATCACATCAGAAATCTGGCCGCTCCTGCCAGGCACAAAAAGCTGGTGAAACTCATCTGTCGCGGCATACAGCGCAGCAATCCCCCACGGTATCAACAGTTCTCTGCGGATTTTCGCAGCCCCTCCGTTGACATATTTGCCGGATCCGTCTTTTCCCGTCAGCTCATTTTCACCTCTATGCCGCTCCGCAGCCGGAATACATACCCCCGCCGCCAGCAGCCCAAGTACCGCATACTCCGCCGCATGGGCTGTTTTGCGAACCGGATGATCGATCATTTCGGCAAACTCCTGCTGTCTCTCCATACTCCACTCATCAAATCCCGGCACAAAGAGGTCTCCCACCATAGTCCCCGCAAAATAACTGTCCTCCGCCGATTCATCGCCGGAACGTGAGGAAAACGCAAAAATGCCTGTCATCCACAATATCATCAGTACAAGAAATACTTTTCTTCTCCTGCTCATCTTTCCGCACCATCCGCCTTCTGTCTCTTCTGCTTTTCCCCGGAGGGCACCTCATGCGGAATATCGATCCGCTCCACGCTCCACGTTCCGTCTTCTATAACCAAAACCGCCATTGTAATATCCTGATTAAATCTCCGTTTCCCGCAGCTCCCCGGATTCAGCCACAGCCGTCCGTCCCGGATCTCTTCCAGATATTTATGGGAATGTCCGAATATGACGATCTGTCTGTCTCCCGGATCAGCCGGAATATCTTTTTTATTATGTACCATGTAAAAATTTACTCCTGCCAGGGTAAATTCTTCATAATGCGGCAGTTTTTCCGCCCACTCCTTGTCGTTATTACCACGCACGATATAAAACGGGGCCTTCGGTTTTGCCGCTGTCTTCATTTCATCTATGATTTTCTGCGAATTGATATCACCTGCATGAAACACTGCATCACATTCTGAAATAATTTTCTTTACTTCCGGGCGCAGGAGTCCATGTGTATCTGAAAGTACTGCTATTTTCATATGAATCCGTCCTCCGATCATTTCTAAGCACAAAGCCTATAATGTTACTCATCTTTCTCTGCCACGATTATACCTTTGAATTTCATTTTTGTATATCTGTTATTTTGCTTATTATTTCTGAATATTTTGAAAATTTAATATTATTATATTTTTTATCAGATTTTATATTGACATTTTCTTTGTTATGAGTTATTATAATGACATCAAAAGAAAGAAAAACTAAAGATAAGGAGGACGGACCACCGAAAACTTAATTGAAACTCCATAATATAAAAGAAAAGAGGTATAGTCCAATGGGAAGGTAATTTAAATACAGAAAACACTATTCAAAAGAATAGTTTTACATAGATAATAAATTAAATAAAGGAGGCAAGATCCAATGGATGGAATAAGCTGAAAATCCACTGTACGAAAAGGAAATCGATACAGTGGATTTTTATTATGCTTTTCCGGCCGGTACTGGAGAAAACTGTCGTACAAAACATATTTCCATTTCATATCTTTATGATCATTACATCATTTCCCGTCATTACAATTTACTCTTGACATATTTCATCATCTTCCTATAATAGTTATTGTTGTATATAATTTGAATTCAAACTATTTGTATTCAAATTATTTTTTTGACATGAAAGGAGAGATATTGGCATGAGCAGCTCTTTCCACTATCTTGTTATGGCGGAACATTCCATATTCCAGAAGAAGCTTATCGCAAAACTCAAGGGCACCGGTCTGACCAGCGGGCAGCCCAAGGTTCTTGACTACCTGAAAGACCACGACGGCGCCAGTCAGAAAGACATCGCACACGGTTGTCATATCGAACCGGGCACTCTCACTACGCTCTTAAACCGCATGGAAGAAATCGGACTTGTAGAGCGCCGTATGCTCGGAGGCAACCGCAGAAGCTTTTATGTTTTCATGACAGATTTAGGAAAATCAAAGTTAAAACTGGTAACAGATGCCTTCAATGAACTGGAGGAGGAAGCTTTCAGTGATATCTCTGCAGAAGACAGAGAGAACTTTATGGATCTGTTCCAGAAGATTTATAAAAACACAGCTCATTTATAGCCGTATGGTAACTTATTCTCTTTTTGCCAATACACAAACACAACATATACATCTATAAAGAAAAGGAATGACTTAATCATGGGAAAACTAAAGCGCTATATTGTATTTCTGATCGGACTTTTCATAAATTCACTGGGCGTCAGTCTGATCACAAAAGCTGATCTGGGGACCTCTCCGATCTCTTCGATTCCTTATGTACTCAGCCTGAACTTTCCGTTTACGCTCGGGCAGTTCACAATTGCATTCAGCCTCCTGCTGATCCTGATCCAGCTCATCATACTTCGCAGGAACTTTAAAGCAGAGCATCTGCTGCAGATCCCGATCTCAATCCTGTTCGGATACTTTATCGACCTGACTATGGTGATGCTTTTCTTCGTCGATCCGCAGTCGTACATATCCAGTGTAATCTATCTTCTTGTCGGCTGTCTGATCCTGGGCTTCGGCGTATACACAGAAGTACTGGCAAATGTGGCAATGCTGCCGGGCGAATCCTTTGTCCGGGCCGTCTCCTCCACATGGAAGACCGAATTCGGTACGACAAAAGTTGCTTTCGATGTATCGCTCACTGTCATCGCCGCTGTACTCTCACTGATCTTTGCGCATCGCCTGGACGGTGTCAGAGAGGGAACGATCATCGCCGCACTTCTGGTCGGTTTCATTGCCAGACTGTTCGGGAGAAAACTCTCTTTTCTCGATGCATTGCTCTTCCATTCAAATGAAGGACAGCAGCCCGCAACGGTTTCTGCTTCTGACAATACCTGTTCCTCTCCTCTCCCCGTCATTGTAATCGGACGGCAGTATGGCAGCGGAGGACACGATATTGGGAAAGCACTTGCTGAAAAACTGGGATATCATTTCTATGATAACGAGATCATTCAGATGACCGCAGGCTCTACCGGTTACGATCCGCAGTTTATCAAAGACAGAGAAGAAAACATGACCAACAGTTTCCTCTACGACCTTATGAGCCAGATGTATGTATATTCAGAGACTCAGGAATCCCCGCGCGATGAGATTTTCGAGTCTGAGGCAAAAGTTATCCGGGATCTGGCAGAGAAAGGAAACTGTGTGATCGTAGGGCGCTGCGCGGATTATGTGCTTCGCGACCGGCCTGATACTCTGAAAGTTTATCTGCACGCTTCGGAAGATTTTCGCACGGAACGTATTATGAAAACGGAAAATCTTTCCAGAGAAGACGCCCTTCAGAAAGTCCGCAGAATGGACCGCAGACGTTCTGACAATTATCGCTACTACACCCGCCGCATCTGGGGCCGGGCGCAGAATTATGATCTCACCGTCAATACGGAAATAGGAACAGAAGCTGTTCAGAATATGATCAGAGAATTGCTTGAGATAAAATTAAAAGAGGCAGGCAGTCCGGCGTAAGTACGCCGGAACAGCCTGCCGTTTCCTATTATTTCAGTTTGTTTCCGTCCGAAAATGCAGTGCCTGCCTTTCCACCCACTCTCAGATAAGTATGATTTGCTGGATCATAAGATATGGCATGAAGCTTCTCCGGATCAATCTTCCCGTCTCCGTCCAGAATATTTTCGTCTGCACTCACATTAACAATCTCTGCCACAATGCGCAGCGTGGCATTGTACTGGTTGATCTCTTCCACTTTACACTCAAGCGAAATTGGAAGTTCTTCGATCACCGGAGCATCCACAAACTCACTCTTTACGGTGTGAAAACCTGATTTCTCAATCTTATCTGGCACGTCGTGGCCGGATACAATCCCCACATAGTCTGCCGCCACAAGATTTTTCTCGTCCGCAATCCCGACTGTGAATGCATTTCTCAATTTAATATTATCCGATGTTTTGTGCCGCACGCCGATATTGATCTGAATACGATTAGAATTCACGATCCCGCCATAGGCCACGTTCATTGCATCAACAGTTCCATCCTCGCCGTAGGTCGCCACGATCAGCACCGGCTGGGGATACACATACGGATTAGCTCCAAGATTTTTACGCATTATGACTCCTCCTGTCTTTCCCATGACAGAGATCTGGTATATTTCTCTGTCCGATGATATACAATAAACTGCCCTTTCATTATAGCACAAAATTCTATGAATCTTTATACCTGATCTGCTATTAACGGATGACAGATACCCAGCCTTTCTTTTCCCGCTTAACTCCTCTTTCGCATCGTCTTCACGAGACCTGCAGCCATCATAATGATTGCGAAAATGTGCACCGGATAACTGATAAGCGACGAGACTGATTCCTCTATCATGATCATGCCGCTGTTAATCAGAAGTCCGATCGGAAGCAGTACAGAAATATATCTGCCATTCTTTTCTGCCGCAATCCCGCTCTTTTGTTCCTCCAGCTCTGCAATCACCTCATTTGTCCGGACCACCGCATTTATACATACGAGAACCAGTGCTGCAATGAGAACGGCAAATGCCCATCCGAACATATTTCCGGCCATCCCGCATCCCACCTCTATAAAAAGTCCTACTAATTCCAGAATTGTCACAGCTTTAAACATCCTGCGTATTTTCGTATAATGCTCGATCATTGATTCGGGATCCGTATACAGTTCAAACGGTCCGTCCGCAGCCCGCTTGCGCAGAATGATCCAGTAACCCCAAAGTGTAACGATCTCGGCACCAATATCTTCCATTAATCCGCGATATTCATCGCTGACATGATACATTTCATCCCCAAAATCAATCTGATATATATACTCTCCCGGATCACACTTTTCAAATCTGTAGAAACCTGCAAAAAATCCATTCATCGCCCATCCTCGCCCGGACATCTCATTGAGCCATGCAGTTTCTTTATCTTTATCAAAATACAGTCTAAATCTGATCATCGCCCTCCACCTCCATGAGCTTTGCATTGTCAAGCAGTTCCGCGAGCCGGTTTCTTTCGGCTTCAAATACACTCCGTCCTGTATCTGTGATAATATACTCTTTCTTTTTCCTTGATTCCGTATCCTGACTGTAGATCCTGATCCAGCCTCTCTTCTGCATAGTCTGCAGCGCTCCGTACAGTGTGCCGGCGCCGAGAACCACCCGGCCTTTCGTCAGTTCCTCCACTTCCTGAATAACACCGTAACCGTGGTTCGGCCGCCTGAGCGCCAGTAAAATATAGAAAAACGCTTCTGTCAACGGTGTTTCTTTTTCTGACATCATCCCACTCCTTTCTGCTGGAATTCTCTAAAACCAGTAAATTGTTTTTCGTCTTCCGATATATCGTTAAATGATATATTGTAATTATAATATATCGCGAGATGATATATTTGTCAAGTAAAATTAACCGGCATCTTCGGTACGAATTCCAAACACCGCTTCTTCCGCATTCAGCTCCAGCAGCGTCTCTTTGTCAGCCACACAGGCAAACCCATAGACCTGCAGTCCGTTTTCCCGGATATAGTCTGCAGCCTCAGCGTACTTTTCCCCCGCCTGCTGCCCCACCATTCCGAGGAATTCATCCTGTTCAGACATATAGTCCAGCATGACGGCAAAGTGCTCCGCCGCAAATGTTTCATCTTTTATCTTCTCCTCAGCTTCATCCCATTCTGATGGATCATCAAAAGACCAGAGTATCAGATCCGGATATTTCTCTCGATCCCACTCCAGCATCGAAGACTGTCCCAGCCGGATATAAAATCCCAGATTCGCAGGTCGTCCGACGGGCATATAGGAATCCTCCGCCGTCCGCGGCACACACCAGATATCCGCCGCCTGTTCCGAGTAGTTCTCCGTGAATCTGATAAAGTCATCATAAGAGAGAATCCGATCCAATGTCACATATGCCAGATAATATTTATTGTCATCCAATAGATTCAGATATTCTGCAGACTGCTCATTGCTTTCCGGGGTATAGAATAAATCTCCCTGGCTGTTTTCTGCCAGTTGTGTCAATGTTCCGTCATAATCCATATTCATCTGGAACCAGCCGAATACATTGGATGCCGATATGTTAAACAGATTAGGATCATACAGCCTGAGTGTGTCCTTTTCCACCCTGCCTGCCACATGATGAAATTCCCCACTCCTGCTCACGCTTTGATAGATATTGATATCATAGTTTCCGTACCCCCTGTCTTCCACCTGTACATCATCCCTGTAAGTGCCCGGCAGTGCGAGTTCCGTATACACCGCCAGATCGAGGCTCATCTGGTTCGTCGTCCCGCCAGAGCTGTTTTTGCCCACAATCCGGCCCGGATCATAATAAAACGTTGAGACAGCGTGAGGGAGAACAAACAGCACCAGAAGGACAATGACCAGTGTCACGGCGCAGACTGCCGCTCCCATCTTCAGGAACGCCCGCCGGATCGCGCGGTTTACACGCTTTGTGAAATCATCTGACGCATTTTTTTCTTTTTTAGTGAGCTGTGTCTCAGATTCTTCCGGCATTTCCCCGGAAGCCCGTAAAATGTTCTCCTCTTCCTTTTCAAACAGATACTCGCTGATGGCCTCATGACGCTCGATATCCTGCTCCACCATCTCCCGCTGTTCTTCACTGAGTTCTTTCTTTTTATATAATTCCAGTAATTCATAATATTTCATAACCGTTCACCTCCATTATCCCGCGCAGTTCCCGTTTTGCCCGCATACTCAATATCCTTGCATTTTCATAAGATATACCCATGATCGCAGCCGCCTCCTTCAGCGTAAAATGTTCAAAATAGCTCAAAACCAGGATCTCCCTTTTCCTTATATCAAGCATGAGGAGCGCCTGTCTTAGAATTTCGCTCTCCTCTTTCTTAATCGTCTCTTCTTCCGGATTTCCTTCGGATACGCCGTCAAAACCTCTCATTCTGTCTGTCGCCCTTTTTTCCGGCTCTTCCGAATATATCTGCCTTTTCTGTTTTTTCATTTCATTGAGCAGAAGATTTCTGCCCACCATATAGAGCCACGCCCGGGCATTTACATGGCTTGATGGAAGCGAGATGAGGGCTTTGCAGAATACGTCCTGCATGATATCTTCGGCCATAAGCCTGTTTCTACATATAGCATATAAATATCTGTATATTTCCTGTCCGTATCTGTGATACAGCTCTTCCAGCAGTTCCTTTTCCAAGCCCTCACCCCCTTTGCCCGACAACGCTTATTTCCATTCTTCTGTATAGGATTTCTTCTACTAATATAACATTCCGGCCCTGTAAACTGTTACACTTTTCATAAAAATAAAAAAGCCATCCGGTGTATACCATGCTGGTATTGCCGGACGGCAGATGTCTGTTTTATTTTGCTTTATACTTTAAACCGGTATCCCACACCCCAGATCGTCTCAATATACTGCGGATGTGATGTATCGTACTCGATCTTCTCTCTGATCTTCTTGATATGCACAGTCACCGTGGCAATATCCCCGATAGACTCCATATCCCAGATCTCGCGGAAGAGCTCTTCCTTTGTGTACACGTGGTTCGGATGACTGGCAAGAAACGTCAGGAGATCAAATTCTTTTGTTGTAAATGACTTCTCCTCGCCGTTCACCCATACGCGCCGGGCCGTCGTATCAATCTTAAGACCGCGGATCTCGATGACTTTATTTTCCTCCACATTACTTCCGATCAGCCTTTCGTATCTCGCAAGATGGGCTTTCACTCGTGCAACCAGCTCACTCGGGCTGAACGGTTTGGTCATATAGTCATCCGCTCCAAGGCCCAGTCCCCTGATCTTGTCGATATCATCTTTCTTCGCTGATACCATAATAATCGGCGTGTTCTTCTTGTCTCTGATCTGGCGGCAGATCTCAAACCCGTCCACACCCGGAAGCATCAGGTCAAGAATAATCAGGTCAAAGTCGCCTTCAAGGCCTTTTTTAAGACCGGTCTCTCCGTCATTTGCCACTTCCACCTCGAAGCTGCTCAGTTCCAGATAGTCTTTTTCAAGATCAGCAATGCTCTCCTCATCTTCCACGATCAAAATACGCTTACTCATCAATCGGTACCTCCTGATATTTTCTGATTACAAAATACATTGTCGTACCAGCGCCCTCTTCACTGGTGGCCCAGATATTGCCTCCGTGCTCCTCGACGATCTTTTTTACAATAGAAAGTCCGATACCGCTTCCGCCCTTGGACGAATTTCTCGATGCGTCCGTCCGGTAGAACCTGTCGAAAATATACGGCAGATCTTTCGCCGCGATTCCCTTTCCATTGTCGCCCAGCTCGATCTGGACGAAATCTCCCACATCCTTTACCTCCATCGTAATCTTTCCCTTCGGTTTATCCATGTATTTCAGGGAATTTGATACGATGTTGTTGATGACTCTTCTGAGCTGCTCCGGATCTACGATCACTTTGCAGTCCTCCTCCATGGCATTGCGGTAGCTGAAAGACACGCCCTTCGCCTCCAGTTCCATGTGCAGATCCTCCGCACAGTCTTCAAAATATTCTTTCGCAGAGATCGTCGCGAAATTATAAGGAATTCTGTTGGTGTCGATCTTGGAATACAGCGTCAGCTCATTGATAAGAAGATCCATCTCATTAGCCTTATTATATATGGTCTTGATATATCTGTCCATCTTTTCCGGCGTATCCGCCACACCGTCCATGATTCCCTCCACATAACCTTTGATGGCAGTAATCGGAGTTTTCAGATCATGGGAGATATTGCTGATGAGTTCCTTATTTTCCCGGTCAAACTGTACCTTCTCCTCCGCGTTCGCCTTCAGGCGCAGACGCATCTCCTCAAAATCCTGACAGAGCTGCCCGATCTCATCATCTGACTCCTGCCGGATCTCAAAATCAAGATTTCCCTCTTTAATATTGCGGGCTGCTTTCTGCAGCTTGGTCAGCGGAACAGAGACGGAACGGTAGATCCAGTAAATAAGCAGCCCTGTCGTAATGCATACAAGGATCATATACAACTGCTGAATCTCATTTGCCTCGCCGGTTCCAATGGTATTTACGGCAACAGTCATGAAAATCATCGGCAGAATCATAACTGCCAGAAACACAATAACAAGTTTTGTCTTGAGTTTCATTGAACGCTCCTTTCTCAAATCGCAGGAAGTGGCCAAAAGCACATCCCGGGATTTCAAACGGCCGCCAGAGTCTCATTCAGGCCCGGACTTTGGCCCGCCGTCATTACAAAAAATACCGGGCACCTATACAAAAGCACCCGGTACTTTTAACGACTGCTATCAGAATATTTTACAAATATTTCTTCAAATCGTCAACCTTATCCAGTTTCTCCCACGGCAGATCCAGATCCGTACGTCCGAAGTGTCCGTACGCTGCTGTCTGTTTGTAAATCGGTCTGCGCAGGTCGAGCATTCTTATGATTCCCGCCGGGCGGAAATCAAAGTTCTCGCGGAGGATCTCAACAAGCTTCGCATCTGAAACTTTGCCTGTCCCGAATGTATCTACAGCGATTGATGTAGGCTGTGCCACGCCGATCGCATAGGACAGCTGGATCTCACATCGTTTTGCAAGCCCTGCCGCCACGATATTCTTCGCCGCATAACGTGCCGCATAGGCCGCGGAACGGTCTACTTTCGTGCAGTCCTTTCCGGAAAACGCGCCGCCGCCGTGACGTGCCATACCGCCGTATGTATCAACAATGATCTTACGTCCTGTCAGACCGCTGTCTCCGTGCGGGCCGCCGATGACAAATCTTCCCGTCGGGTTAATGAAGAACTTTGTCTCGTCGTCAACCATGTCAGCCGGGATGATCTCGTCGAAGACATATTTCTTAATGTCCTCATGGATCTGCTCCTGTGTGACTTCCGGATCATGCTGAGTGGAAAGAACGACTGCATCCAGGCGCTTCGGCATATGATTCTCATCGTACTCTACCGTCACCTGTGTCTTTCCGTCCGGACGGAGATACGGCAGTGTACCGTCTTTTCTTACTTTTGTGAGCTGACGGGCCAGCTTATGCGCCATAGCTATCGGATACGGCATATACTCTTCCGTCTCGTCAGATGCATAACCGAACATCATTCCCTGATCCCCGGCGCCGATTGCTTCAATGTCATCCTCTGACATTGTATGTTCCTTTGCCTCAAGGGCTTTATCCACGCCCATTGCAATATCTGCGGACTGCTCGTCGATCGTTGTGATCACGCCGCATGTGTCTGCGTCAAAACCGTATTTTCCTCTTGTATATCCGATCTCACGGACTGTATCGCGCACGATTTTCGGGATATCGACATACGCCTTTGTGGTGATCTCTCCCATGACCATGACCATACCTGTCGTACAGCACGTTTCACACGCAACACGGCTCATAGGATCCTGCTCCATCAGAGCATCCAGAATAGCGTCAGAAATCTGGTCGCACATTTTATCCGGGTGTCCTTCGGTGACTGACTCAGATGTAAACAATAACTTCTCCATACAATAAAACTCCTTTCTCTGTACACCGCATACCTGCTGTTATGCAGATATGCCGGCTTAACTGCAGCAGTTAAGCCCAACTTTCTCCTTTGGATCGTCCGTCTGATCTTCTTCGGGAACACCTGCACAGGCATTCCTTTTCAGACAAAAAGAAAGCAGTCCGCAAAGCGGACTGCCGATATTTATCGCTACAATCCTCTTATTGTTCGATCACTCGCTCAGGTTGGCACCTTCCATGTAAGGGGTTGCCGCAGCTTCACAGATCCTTTGTATCTCCACTGCTCTGAATAAGAGAAAGTCTTTACTATTGTTTTGTATCATATTCAATAGAAACTGTACAACTGTTCTATGGAAATGTCAATACCAAATTTCATAATCTGTTTCGTTTCCTCTTTTTCTTCATTACATCAGGAAGCCCCGGATCCCAGGATCCGGAGCTTCTGTTTTCACTTCAGTATCAGGCTTCTCTGCCTCATCTGGAAAAATCCGCCGCTCTCTTTCCTTATCTTCTCATGTATCTCTTTCTCAGTACTAATGCGGCCACTATCACAACAACCGATAATCCAAACATTACGAAAGTTCCTGTTGTTCTGACGGAATCTCCTGTCTTCGCAGCCTTGGAAGTCTGATCGCTCTGTCCTTTATCTGTTGTCCCGGACTTATCTCCGTTCCCCTTGTCCGTTGAAGGTTTATCCGATGACGGATCGTCTGTCGACGGCTTGTCTGTTCCAGGCTCTTCTGTTCCGGGTGTCTCTGTTCCAGGCTCTTCCGTTCCAGGCTCTTCCGTTCCGGGTGTCTCCGTTCCGGGTTCTTCTGTTCCAGGCTCTTCTGTTCCAGGTTCTTCCTGAGACTCTCCCGGGATCTCACTCTGAGTCAGAACTGCCACGCGGTCGAATACAGCTGCCTTCCACACGATCTCGTAGCTCTGATCTGCATCAACCTTTCCGGTAATATCAAAGCTGAAATCATATGTTCCGGCGCCGTCTGCAGTAACATCCTTATCTGATGCTTCGTATACAACCTGTCCGTTCTGAATGACCTGAAGCGTCACCGGAACTGAGATGCTCTGTACCGTATCCTGTGTATAGGATGATTCCGGGATGATGTTCCTGTAGGACTCGATTCCATCCGCAAGAGTAAGGGAAGCCTCAACCGTTACCGAGCCGTCCGCTTCATTTACTGCTGCCTCGCCGCTGAGCAGATCCATCACAGCCTCATTAGACTGGTACATATTGCTCCTTGCATAGGCAAATGCCGACTGGAAATACGGAATATAAAATTCACTGTTATGATCTCCGTTTTCAATAAGGAAGTAGTGATCTACGCCCTTCGCCGTAAGTGTTTTGTTCAGTTCGATCGCCGGTGCGCCGAATCCGTACATATCCTCATTTCCGCAGATAAAGTATAATGTAAAGTAGCTGAGATATTCTGCCGATTCATTTTCAGCTATCACATTCGGGCTGCTTTCTCCTCCCATGCTGAAAGCGCCGAAGAAGCTGACTGCTCCCGAGAACAGATCCGGATTCTGCAGAGCAACGCCGTACGCTCCCTGACCTCCCATGGAAGCGCCTGCCGTCAGTCTGTATCTCGCATCCCGGATTGTTCTATAGTTTGAGTCGATCAGCGGGATAAGCTCATCTGTGATCATCTTTTCCCAGTCGCCTCTCCACCAGCTGGACTCTTCACTGTTCGGAACGATGACGATCATGTCGTCAAACAGTCCCTGCTCCATTCCCTGATCCAGAAGCTGATCCACATTATCCGTCATATAGGACGTATGATCGCTGTTGTACTGATGAAGCAGATAAACTGTGGGATAATATCTGTCGCTCTCAAAATATCCTTCTGGAAGATACACAAGATATCTTTCTTCCGTCGTCGGTTCCTCCATTCCCTGAGCCGATGCAGCCAGAGCCGAATCATATGATGTCTCAAAGAATCTGGAATGTGTTCCATACATCAGAATGCCGTTTTCCGTATTTCTGTATGTCTCCTGCACTGTGCTTTCTTCCGTAGTGCCGTCGGTTTTCACTGTCTGGCGTACAGCACCGTAAAGGTACAGAGTCTCTCCGCTTTCATCTGTCGTCTGGAATACAGTGATGTCCGTATCTGTCAGAGACTGCACAGTCCCTTCCGGATAAGACTCTTTCATCTCCTGAACAACCGCGTCTTTTGTTTTTCCGTCTGAGAAATATCCGATATCCACTGTATCTGCATAGCTGTCGAAATCTCCTGACTGAAGATATCCGAGCTGAGTCTCCACAGCTTCGGTCACAGCCTGCTGTTCAGACTCTTCCGGAACGTCTGACGGAAGTCCCTGCCACTTATTGTATGCAGCCTGACTGTAAAGACCAACCGGTCCGCTGTACCAGCCACCGCCTCCGTACGGAGGATCATTGTAACAGTGAACCGCAATCGTATTGGTTCCGCCGTAATTCAGAACGTCCGCGCTGATATCAAACTGACTCAGGACAGCCCATGTCGTCTCCCCTGTGCTGCTGCCGTCCTCGTTGACTCCTGTGCCTCCGATTCTCTGTCCGTTGACATAAACCTCGCCTCTGTCATCCATATAACCAGCAAGCAGAATCAGGTTCTCTTTTGCAAAGTCTTCAGGCAGTTCAAAGGTACGTACATACCATCCCCAGCCCGTATTCGCATACCAGATATTAGTGATATTTCCGAATCCCGCTTCCCAGTTTGCAAGACAGGGCTGAACAACCGGCCACTGGCTGTAGACATCCTCTGTCAGATCCGCTGCAGTGTAAGGATCATTCCGTCCCACATAGTTAAAGTACCAGTCTCCCATAAGATCGATCAGCTGCTCATCCTCACTGTCTCCTGTTTCCTGGATTCTGATCATGGAAGCAGTTCCCACGCTCTGCACTGTTCCCAGGATATTCACTGTCACATTAACATTTGAAGAAGAATTATTCACCGCATTCTCCACAGGGATCGTTCCCTCGTATGTTCCCGGTCCCGTAACTGTATCCTGCGCCGTAGTCTCGTACAGCACTTCATCTGTATCCGGATCTACAACCTGCAGTTTCAGTTCCACATCCATCTGGGCATTTCCGGCAAAAGAAGAGTAGATGTCACCAACCGTAAAGGAATACTCTGCTTCTGTTCCCTCTTCCTGCGCTGTCATGGCAGCTCTCTCCAGCGTAACAGAACCGCTGACGATGCCTGACAGGAAATGAGATGTAAAGCGGCTCATGATCCTGTTGAGTGATTCACTTAAGAACGCACTGTCATAGCTTCCGGGTCTTGCCGTATACTCATGGTAATCCGGGATGCTGGTCGCCCAATCAATAAACATTGCTCCCATGTCATTGGTAGAGTGATCCATATTGGCATACTCATCGTCAACAGGCGTGTCCATATATGTATAATAATTTTCATAGAATCCATCGTCGATGTCATAAAGACCGTTCAATATATCATACACATCTCCGCATGTACTGTACCAGGGATTCGCATCACTGACAAAATCTCCTCTGATACTTGCCAGCAGTCCATATGTAGACGGGCTTGTCAGAGCCTCTCCGGTCTGTGCGTCTGTAAGACCGGCAATGTATGCCATGTATCCGCCCACGCCGACTCCGGCCGCCGCTCTGTGCGCAGAGTCTGCCAGTGTCCGGTAATCCTCATCTACATTTTCCGTCACCGCCTGAAGTACTGTGCGGAAGTCATTTTCTTCGTCAAACGTCGGAAGTACAACGATCATATCCATTGACTGGTCGGATGCCATAACCTCTGTCAGTTCCTCTGTGATCCCCTCAGACCAGGATGCATATCCGTCCTCCGGAAGCATATATACCACCGGGTATGAATATTCCACATTTTCATCGTACCCCTCCGGGAGCATAACCGTGTATTCGTACTCTGTGCCGTTTACCTCCACAGAATCTCCCGTCTCAGCCTGCACAGCCGCGCCGTTTTCATTCTGTCCGCCTGCCTTCTGGGCCGGTTCTGATTCCGGCGTTTCACCTGAATCACTCTGTCCTTCTGCTTCCGTGATTTGTGCCGTCTGAGTCTGCGCCGCTTCGCCTGTCTCTGCTCCGGCTGTCTCTTCCGTACTGTTCTGTCCGTCTCCGCTGTCATCCGCTCCGCTCTGTTCACCGGCACCTTCTTCTGCCTGAACAGTTTCTCCGGATTCTGCTCTCACTGAAAGCGCAGGAGCCATGCCTGTTAACACCATAGCTCCTGTCAGGACAGCTGAAAGGATTTTCATTTTCATCTCGCTTCACCCTCCTGTATATTTTGTTTGTTTTTCTTTCGTTTTATGCGCATTTCCTGTGCACATTAACGAACATCTATATCTAGAATACAAGAATGGTGACCGCTCATGTAATCAATTTTGCTTCATATATATTTAATTCCGCTTTTTCTTTGTTCATCCCGCCATTTTCCCGGCAACTTCCCCATCCGTTTCGTAAAGTTCCTCTCAAAACTGGAAACTGCCTGGTATCCGCAGCGCTCCGATATGACGCGTATCGGCAGGTTTGTCTGAAGCAGCATTCTTGCCGCCTCTCTTATCCGGATACAGTTCAGATACTCCAGCGGCGGCAGCCCCTTGGTTTTCAGAAAAACCTTGCGGAAATAGCTCTCGCTGAAATGGCACATCTCGGCCAGTGTACTGACTTTGATCTGCTCCATATAGTAAGTATAGATATAATCTATCGCAGGAAGGATCTGGATCTCCTCTCCATTCCTGTCGTCCGGAACCGCCTCCTTGTGCACCATATTCGACATTTCCATCAGTATCTGCAGCAGACACGTTATAATCTGCATCTTATACATACCTTCTCTTACCGTATTCAGAGAGTTGATTTCCTTCAGAATACAGTTGATCCGCTCTGCGTTATTCCTGTCAATGACCTGGACCCCCAGATGGCATACTTCCATAAGGCGTTCCCTGTTTCTTCCGGTGGGGAATCGAAAAATATTCAGAAGATCCTCAATATCGATGAACAGATAACTCCAGCTGGTAACCGCGTCCCCCCTGTTTCTTGTAGCATGGAGCAGATTGGGCGGGATCATGGTTATATCTCCTGTCCTGTACGTATTCTCTGTTTTCTCCGTGACAATTTGTCCCGCTCCTCTGTTGCAGCGCCCGATCTCCAGATAATAATGGAAGTGCATGGAATCCTTTACTTCCGCCTCCGACCACTCATAATTATCGAGGATCAGCACGGGGAAATCCGGATATATTTTGTATATCGGGTCATCAAGATACTTTGTTTTTTTTCCTGGCATGAACATCAACTCTTTCTGGTATATTTTTCAGTATCCTTTACATGAATATATAGCATAAAATTTCTTATCAGACCAGAACTTTTTTATGTGATGTTAATTTTCGTTCCGGAAGACATTTCCGTACAATCTGTAACAGAAAAAGGACGAGCATACACTCATCCCATTCCTCCGCCGTAATATATCAGTTTTTACATTCCCCCGGTCCGGGGCAGCGCCGCCTTATTTCTGTTCTGTGATAATCCCGCTGTCATCGACAGAAATATTCGGCGATAATCCTTCCAGGTAATCAAACATCTCCCTCTGCTCATCTTTATCACTTATGTACTGTGTTGTGTAATTCGTCTGGAGACAGGGAACAAATGACATTTCCTGCAGCCCGTCATATGTGATATCCAGATTGAGAAGTCCCGTGTACTTTGTTTCATCATTAAACCAGAAGTCTCCCATACTGTATACAACGGGGCTGCCGTCTATATATTCGATCCCCTGCAGCACATGAGGATGCCCGCCCATTACAATATCAGCTCCTGATTCCAGAAATTCTCTTCCTTCTTCCGTCTGATACTCTGCATACTGAGTTTCATCCTCCGGCCCCCGCATTCCTCTGTTTTTAACAGAAACAGGTCACGAAAGCTCTGCCGTGCAGAATTTTCATGACCTGTGATCTGATTTTCCGTCCTTATCAGTGCAACGGCTATCAGCCTACTTTTAACTTGAATTTCTGAATCTCCTTCTCGCTGGAGACCTTCTCAATCACGCCGCCCAGGCTTCTGAGCTTCTCTTCGAATCTCTCATATCCTCTCTGGATATAAACAATATCATCCACGATCGTGATTCCGTCAGCCGCAAGTCCGGCGATGCACAGTGCCGCGCCGGCTCTTAAGTCAGGCGCGCTCACTCTCGCCCCTGAGAATCTCTCGATTCCCTCGATCGTAGCGGAATTGCCTTCTACCTTAACCTGAGCTCCCATGCGTGCCAGCTCGCCAAGATATTTGAAGCGGTTCTCGAAAATACTCTCCGTTATTGTACTTGTGCCTTTGGCAAGCGCCAGAACAACACCAATCTGAGGCTGCATATCTGTAGGATAGCCCGGATATGGAAGTGTCTTTACCTGTGTGCTTCTCAGGCGTCCCTTTGCTACGACACGCACTGCGTCGTCAAACTCCTCGACTTCACATCCGATATCGATCAGCTTGGAGATCGTAGCGTCAAGATGCTTCGGAATCACATTCAGTACAGTGACATCTCCCTGCGTTGCAGCTGCCGCAAACATAAATGTTCCCGCCTCAATCTGGTCCGGAATGATAGAGTACTCTGTCTTGTGCAGGGAACGTACTCCTCTGATCTTGATCACATCAGTTCCCGCGCCTCTGATATTAGCGCCCATACTGTTGAGGAAATTTGCCACATCCACAACATGAGGCTCTTTTGCCACATTTTCCATAATGGTAAGGCCTTCGGACATTGCCGCGGCCATCATAACATTAATCGTAGCGCCCACGCTCACAACATCAAAGTAAAGATGTGTTCCTCTTAAATACTCTGCTTCAGCCACAATCTTTCCATGCTCAATGTCCACATCTGCGCCCAATGCGCGAAATCCTTTCAGATGCTGGTCGATCGGCCTGCTGCCGATATTGCACCCTCCCGGAAGTGCCACTTCAGCCCGCTTATACTTTCCAAGCAGTGCACCGAGCAGATAGTAGGACGCTCTTATTTTCTTGATATAATCATATTCAATATTGAAATTTCCGATCGTGCCCCCGTTGATCTTGACCGTATGCCTGTCAATACGCTGGACCATTGCACCAATCTCGCTGATTGCATCAAGCATTACATTGATATCATTAACATCCGGCAGATTCTCTATCAGGACCGTCTCGTCCGTCATGATCGCCGCTGCCAGTATAGCAAGCGCTGCATTTTTTGCGCCGCCAATCTCCACTTCTCCAACAAGCGGATTTCCGCCTTTTATTATATATTGCTCCATTTTGCACCTCGACCTCGATCTTATTATCTTATTTGTATTTCCCCTCTAAGTGTCTTAATGTCTGTGCAAGGTAATTGCAGTAACTGCACCCACGAGCACATTATATCATAAAACCTGTTGTTTTTAAATCGGTTTTTAACCGCGGGCCGCAATGCTGCCCCGGCTCAACGTCTTATTTTAGTTTCCTCTCCGGTACATTGTCAAGGTTTTTCCTGAATTCCGTCGTTTTTCTATACTTTTTTACGGCATTTAATACATTTTTTATCGTATCTTCTATACGACACCCGTCCTCACACACAGTTATATCGGCATATTTTTCGAAATATGGCACCCGCTCATAGTACAGGTCTCTGAGTGACTGACCTTCTTTAAGCACTACTCCGCGTTTCTTCGGATTTTTAATTCTCCTTTTTATTGTCTGATAAGATGCTTTTAAATATACTACCGTTCCGATCTTTTTATAATGTTTCATAGCCTCTTTGCAGTAGATCACGCTTCCGCCCGGTGATATAACAGCATTTTTCGCTTTTACAGAGGCATTTACCCGATTCTCTATTTCAAGAAAGCCCTCCTCGCCCTTTTCCGCGATTATCTCGCGCAGGAGTTTCCCTTCCTGTTCCTGGATCAGAAGATCAGTGTCAATAAACCTCATCCCCAGCCGTTTCGCTACTACAATGCCGACCGTACTTTTTCCAACGGCCGGCATGCCGATAAAAATCAAATTTTTTTTCATATTATGTTCTCTCTTTAATTTCGTATTTTATATAGTATCTCTTATGCAGTCAGTATAACATTATTTTTTCTATTAGTAAAATCTCCTGTATCTCCTTCTATAGTCGCATCTTCGTTTATAAAGCTCCTGATAGAGCATCACCTCAATGAAATCCCGCAGAGACAGCATGTCATTGCCGTTGCTGCCGCGACGATCACGCCTGCGCGCAGCTCCGGAAATACCTGCTGTCTGTTCAGCTGTTCCGTTGGTCTGTTCTTCAATCATTCCCTCTTCATCAAATATTCGTTCGTGTTTCCTGACATTATCATACACTCTTCTGCACATCATCTTAAGCTGCAGCTTATCCGGATACTGATCATATACCATACTGTTTTCGTATTCCATACGGTCACATTCCTCCTCTACATAAGGCAGGATCCGTTTCGCAGTGTCAGGATACATGCTTTTCAGATATTCAAAATCCATTCGCTCTGTTCTCTCGTCATCATAAGAAAATGGCATCGGATATGCCATATAATACGGCATTTTTACGTCCATAAATCATACACTCCCGGAAAGACATTATATAGTTACTATATGCATTACAGACATATTCCGTTCGTTTGTATCCCTTTGCAGGCATTGCCGGACATACAAAAGGCATCCGTCCCGTCACCGGTTCGGACGCCTTTATATAAGTCAGTGCTTCTATTCGCTCTCTCTTAAAACACGCTGGATCTCAAGCCTTGTCTCACCGATGCCGATGATATCATCCCGCTGCAGCACTACGGGGCGGTCAATCCGCTCGCCGTTAAGGTAAGTGCCGTTTCTTGAGCCTTCATCTTTCAGGTACAGCTTATCTCCTCTGTGGATAATCGCACAGTGTATCTTTGACACCCTGCCATCTCCCATAATGGGAAGATATTTTTCATACATGCTGCCGTCTTTCCCTCTGCCTATACCGACAGTGTCGTAGAAAGTAAAACTATATTTATCCCAGCTGTCAATATCTTCCAAAATAATCTTCCACTGGCGTTTCTTCTTTCGCTGGCGTCTCTGCTGCTCCTCTGCATCCTGCCCCGGACGCCTCCTCCTCGATGGCGCATCATAATCATCTTCGTCCAGGTCATCTGCCGTCCGGCGTCTGCGCCGTCTTCTGCTGTCCGCCTGAGCATCCGCAATCGCCCTGTTTTTCTTTATACTGCTGAATGATACTCCGAGCATGCCGATACTTCCGGCAATGAGTATAAACATTACGATCCAATACCACATACAATTATCTCTCCTTCGGATATTAATACTACTATACTTTTCATCTGCGGGCAAGTAAAAATAGAGGTTTTGTCGAATCACTCTTCCCGAATCAGGCATGAACTGCGGCTAGTAAAAGCTTTTCAGGTGTGGTAGAATATCCATGGTAAAAATATATCCAGCAGTAAAATATATTTTAAGAAGGAGAACCTTTATGAGTACAATCCGTCCTTTCAGGGGAATACGCCCCGCCGGAGACCTGGCCGCTTCTATCGCAGCGCTTCCCTATGATGTATACAGCAGCAGTGAAGCACGGGAAATCGTCAGAGACAATCCTCTGTCGTTCCTTAAGATCGACCGTGCAGAAACTCTTTTGCCGGAAGGTACTGACATCTATTCACCTGAGGTCTATCAGACAGCCCGGCGGACTCTCGACGCCATGATTGAAGACGGATCATTTATACAGGATAATACTGAATGTTATTATATATATGCACTTACTATGAATGGCAGGACACAGACAGGTCTTGTCGGCTGTGCTTCCATCGATGATTATATAAACGGCGTGATTCTGAAGCACGAAAACACGCTGGCCGCAAAAGAAGCGGACCGAGTACACCATGTTGACGCGTGCAGTGCCCAGACCGGTCCGATTTTTCTTGCATATCGTCCCTGTATACCTCTTCGCCGTATCATCAACGAAGTTAAGTCCCGCCCTTCTCTGTATGATTTTACCAGTGATGACGGAGTACGTCATCAGGTATGGAAAATTGACGATCTGGAATACATTGATAATATTTCTCAGCTATTCGAGAAAATCCCCCATCTTTACATCGCCGACGGCCATCACAGAGCTGCTTCGGCCGTCAGGGTAGGGCAAATGCGAAGAGCCGCAGATCCGGGATGTTCCGGCAATGAAGAATACAACTATTTTCTCTCGGTTCTGTTTCCCTCAGATGAACTCCGGATTTATGACTATAATCGCGTAGTCATTGACAGGAATGGGTGTACATTTGACGCATTTCTTGATAAGATAAAAGATGGTTTTAAGATCAGGGAAGTCGGTACAGAGGCATACCGTCCGGCACACAAAGGTGAATTCGGCCTGTACTTTCGTAAAAACTGGTATCAGCTCACGGTTTCGCCGAAGCTGATATCTGACGATCCCGTAAAAGGACTGGATGTTTCTATCCTGCAGGATCATATTCTGGCGCCTGTTTTCGGCATAAACGATCCGAAGACCGATCCGCGCATACGCTTTATCGGAGGAATCCGCGGACTAGGCGCGCTTGAAGAGACTGCCGATGCTTCTGACGGAATGGCATTTTCCATGTATCCCACATCAATGGATGAACTGCTGTCCGTGGCAGATGCGGGAATGCTTATGCCGCCAAAATCAACATGGTTTGAGCCGAAGCTCCGAAGCGGTCTGTTCATCCATCGCTTCTGATCTGCCATTGTATATAATATTAATGATATTTTAGAGGAGATGTATTTCATGGAAAGAAATGAGCTATGCTGGTGCGGCAGCGGCAAAAAATACAAAAAATGCCACATGCCGATTGAAGAAAAAATGCTTTTACACGCAGAAAAGGGTGAGATTGTACCTACCCGCAAGCTGCTCAAGACACCGGCTCAGATAGAGAAGATTAAAACAAGTGCCGCCCTCAACACGGCTGTACTCGATGAAGTGGCAAAGCACATCCATATCGGAATGAGCACCGCTGAGATCGACGATATCGTATACCGCTATACGACAGAGCATGGCGGTATACCCGCCCCTCTCAATTATCAGGGATTTCCTAAGAGCGTGTGTACTTCACTGAATAACGAAATCTGCCACGGCATTCCGGATGAAAATATCATCCTGAAGGAGGGAGACATCATCAATGTTGATGTCTCAACTATTGTAGACGGATATTTTTCCGATGCTTCACGTATGTTTAAAATGGGCAAAGTTTCGGAGCGCGCCGAACGTCTGGTCCGCGTCACGGAAGAATGCGTAGAACTGGGGTTAGCCGCCGCAAAACCATGGGGACACTTAGGTGATATCGCCGATGCGATCAACACACACGCAAAAGCAAACGGTTACTCCGTAGTTGAAGAAATCGGCGGCCATGGTATCGGCCTTGAATTTCACGAAGACCCCTTCGTAAGCTACGTAACTCCAAAGGGCAGCGAAATGCTTCTCGTACCGGGCATGATGTTCACCATTGAGCCGATGATCAACGAAGGAAGTCCTGACTTTTTTGTCGATGAAGATAACGGCTGGACTGTATATACCATCGACGACGGACTGTCCGCGCAAATCGAATATATGGTACTCGTAACCGAAAACGGGATCGAAGTACTTACCAAATAAATCAATCCTTCTTCTACCTGTTTGCATGAGAATTTTCGGAATGGAAAAGAGCAGCCGGGAGGCAGGTATTGTGTACGCACCGTTGGGGCAGCGTTGGCGCTTAGAACGCATTTTTGCGCTCTTATGTACCGTTACGCTGCAGCCGAATGAAAACGTATGCGTTAGCAATACCTGCCTCCCGGCGAATACTTTATCAGGTCGAAAATCGAAATTTCACTTCCTATTTTTGCGGTAGATCACTGCCAGCCCTTTGAGGAGCAGATTATCATCCAATATAATCTTTCTCCTGCAGTACGGAACTATCTTTTTGGCGAGCCCGCCGGTAGCAATTACGGTCGCCTCGCCCCCCACTTCTTCCCTGAGCCTGTCGATGATCCCGTCAATGGCAGCCGCAGCACTGTAGATTGTTCCGCTCTTCATGCAATCTACTGTATTTTTCCCGATAATATGCTCGGGCGCCTCAAGGCTGATGCCGCCCAGCTGGGATGCGTGCGCGGTCAGAGAATCCAGAGATACCCCGATTCCCGGGTAGATCATCCCGCCGATATAATTTTTGTTCTTGTCGATCACGCAGACAGTATTCGCCGTTCCCATGTCAAAAATAAGGAGCGGCACCGGATATTCGGTGATGCCTGCCACGGAATCAACCACAAGATCACTTCCGAGCTGCGCCGGATTATCGATTCGGATATTAAGACCGGTCTTGATACCTGCCCCTACGACAAGCACTTCTTTCTTTAATATTTTCTCAACCGCAAGCTTTGCCACAGTCGTAATCTGAGGTACCACTGAAGATATAATTCCGCCCTCAATATCCGTCCTCTTAATGTGGTAAATATCCAGTACATTTTTCACATCAAAAGCATACTCCAGTTCTGTCTTTGTCCGGACCGTGGACAGCCTCTCGACGAAAAGACATTTTTTCCCGTCGATGCAGCCGATCACAATATTCGTATTTCCAATATCAATTGCTAAGATCATCGCTAAAATCCCAGCCTTTCTCTCACATTTTTCTTCAGGAGTACTTTGCCGATACACAGGGTAAGGATGCCTGCAATGATTGCCTCCGGAACTCCGTTGATCCCGATTATAGACAGAATAACCATATATCCCAGTGATACCGCTTTTTCACTTGCCTTAATATAGGCATCTCCGAAAAAAACATAGATAAGGTTCATGACCAGGAGTGTATTTACAAGAGCTCCTGATATTCCCGCCAATACGAGCCCGATATTGGACACGCCCCGGTTCTTTGTTGTTTCACTTGAAAGTCTGAGTACTAATTTATATACAAAATACGGAACGATTCCTACCAGAATACGTGGGATAAAACAGATGATCACGCTCCCGATGCCGCCGCTGAACTCACCTAAGCTGTAAAATGGAGTGAATACAAATGACGTAGCGCTGGGATTGATCGTGTTATTAATAAAACTCGTCAGACCGAACAGGAAGCCAAGCGCGCCGCCTTTCTTCGGTCCCATCAGCAGTGAAGCGATAATGACAGGGATATGGATGATCGTTGCCCTTGTAAATCCAAGCGGGATATAGCCCAGAAAGGGGGTGAAGGCCATGATGCATATGATTGCACCGAATATCGCCACCTGGACCATGCTCATCGTGCTATATCTGCTTCCTGCGGGTTTCTGTGTTGTTGAATTGTTCATAATATTGCCTCCTTGTTATCATTCCCTTACGGGATACAATACTTTTGGCGCAGAACTGTCTTCTGCTTATTTACCCTGTTACTCTTTATTCAATTTTTCTCTTTCTTTTACCGTCCGCCGGTTATGCCTGTCCGCGTTACGGTTAAACATTTTTGCCGTCTCTACGCATCTTCATGATCTGATCAAGAATGTGCGAAGCGGTCTCCTCTTTTGACATTTTACCGAGTGAGATTTCCTCTAAGTCTGTGATCAAGGTCACCACGTTGGTGTCGCCGCCGAAACCGGCGCCTTCTACTCTCAGACTGTTGGCGACGATCATATCAAGATGCTTTTTCTCCAGCTTCCTTCTGGAGTTTTCCAACAGATTCTCCGTCTCCATTGCGAATCCGCACAGGAACTGCCCGGGCTTTCTGTTCTCTCCAAGATATGCCAGAATATCATCCGTGCGCTCCAGTTCAATAACAAGATTTCCGTCCTGCTTCTTCATTTTCCGGTTGCTCACATGCTTCGGTCTGTAGTCTGCCACAGCCGCGGCTTTAATGATAATGTCCTGTTCCGCTGCCCGTCCGGTCACTTCGTCAAACATCTCCCTGGCGGATTGTATCTGCACGACGTTTACAAACCTCGGATCACTCAGTGCCGTCTGTCCGGTCACCAGTGTCACCTCTGCGCCGCGCCTTGACGCCATTTTCGCAATGGCATACCCCATCTTTCCGGTAGAATGATTCGTAATATACCGAACCGGATCGATTGCCTCCTGCGTCGGACCCGCCGTCACCAGCACCCGGAGTCCCTGCATGTCTTTTTCAAATTCAATCTCCTGCAGGATATGCTCCAGAAGCACCTCGGGCTCCGGCATCTTTCCCGCGCCCGTGTCGCCGCACGCCAGATATCCCACAGCCGGGCTGATGACCTCATACCCGTAATGGACAAGCGTCTTAAGGTTGTCCTGAACCACCGGATTTTCAAACATATTCGTGTTCATTGCCGGTGCGATCAGTTTCCTGCATTTGCATGCCATGACTGTTGTGGTAAGCATATCATCTGCGATTCCATGTGCAAGCTTGCCGATCACGTTGGCACTGGCCGGTGCGATCATAACCACATCCGCCTGTTTGGCCAGAGACACATGCTCCACGCTGAACTCAAAATTCCGGTCAAATGTATCAACCAGACATTTGTTGCCCGTGAGCGTCTCAAATGTAATAGGATTAATAAAGTTTGTCGCATTCCGGGTCATAAGGACATGGACGTTCGCATTGAGTTTTTTGAGAGCGCTGGCAAGATACGCCGTCTTATACGCCGCTATACTGCCTGATACACCCAGAAGAACTGTTTTTCCTGTCAGCATAAGCTTCCCCCTTTCTGTCTTTTTAGAACCGATCTTAATAAGTGTGAACATCCCGCATTTTCATCGGGATTGCTCCGGTTCGGCTTTATTATATTGTAAGAAAGTATAAAAATCAATTTATGATGCCTGAATTCTGCCGTATTTGGCACATATTATTGAAAAAAATACAAACTATAACTGTAAACAGATCACAGGAGGGATTCACTATGGATGAACAGACACGAAAGCTTCTCGAAGAATGCTGCAGCGGATGCCGGATGGCAGTGGAAAGCTTTGAACAGATAAAGGAATATGTTAAGGATACCGAATTCAGGAAGCTGATCAATGATTATACAGGAAAGCACCGATGCCTTGAAGACGAAGCAGTTTCCCTTCTAAAGGAAGCCGGAAACGAAGCAGTTTCCCCTGGAGTCATGGCCAGTACATTATCCCGTTTCACTACAGAAATAAAACTGACATTCAACAGTGACAACACTCAGGTCGCCAAGCTTCTTATGGACGGGTGCAACATGGGAGTCAAAACATTGGGCGAAAAGGCGCATCAGTATAACAAGGCAGATAAAAAAGCGGCGGATCTTGCCCAGAAGATTATCCGGACAGAAGAAGATCTGATGAAGAAGCTGAAAGATTATCTTTAACACTGAACAAGCCCGGAACTGCAGATCTCGGTGAAGATTTCTGCTGCTCCGGGCTTTTATACTGACTAGTATGATTTCATTTAATTTTCTTTATATTATGCTACTTTACCGGCCTGCCTTGCTTTGATTGCCGAACGTTTTCTGCCGTACCAGAGCAGTACCGCCACATAAGCCGCCGCTGCGACAACACCGATAATATATGCGCCAAGCCACGGGATATTGAAGCCGATCTGGGCATTCGCAATATATGTAACCGTAACGAACGTATACCATGCGCCCGGGATGAGCGGCATCCAGACAAATTTTGTCCTGCCTGTCTCGAACATCCATACCGTGATCGCAAGGAACGCGAACAGGGACAGGCTCTGGTTGGACCATGCAAAATATCTCCACAGTATATTGAATCCGTCCGCATTGCTCTTTGCAAATACAAGGATCACTGCAACAAGCACAAAGATAACTGCAGCAAGACCGAGCCTCTTCTTCGTGGATCTCTGATCAATGTGAAGCCCGTCCGCAACCGCCAGACGGAGCGCACGCAGCGCTGTATCTCCGGATGTGATCGGAAGCACGATAACTCCGAGAAGAGCAATGATACCGCCGACCGGTCCGAGAATGTGTTTACATACTACACCGATCGTAGCTGTTGCCAGAGATGCATTCGCCTCCTGAAGGCCAAGGTTGTAAACGCCCATTGCACCGGCAGCCCATACCATAGCGATAAATCCTTCTACTACCATCATGTTGTAGAATGTCATACGTCCCTGCTTCTCGCTCTTCATCGTACGGGAGATGATCGCCGTCTGTGTGGAATGAAATCCGGAGAGGATACCACATGCAACCGTGATAAAGAAGATCGGGATAAAGTGGTTCGCGCTGAAATAATCGCCGTACAGCACACTGCCTGCATTCCAGTCATCCCATATCTCAGTAAGCGGGAATCCAAGTACGAAAATACCGATAAATACTCCGATTGCGGAGAACAGAAGGATCGCACCGAAGATCGGGTAGATCCGTCCGATGATCTTATCGATCGGGAATACAGTTGCGATCAGGTAATATACAAAGATCACCCCGTAGATCACCCATGTGGACACGGATGTTACCGATCCATCGAACCCGAACACCTGAGTTGCCGCAATATCTCCCGGCGTATAGATGAACACCGCGCCTACGAGGAGAAGCAGCAGGCTGCAGAAGATCTGGTAAAATGTATAAACACCTTTGTTGCTGTACTTGCGGATCATATCCGGCATCTGCGTTCCGCCGTCGCGCAGACAGATCATACCGGAAAAGTAATCGTGCATCGCTCCGCCGATAATGTTTCCGATCGGGATCGTGATAAACGCGATCGGTCCGAACAGGATGCCCTGGATCGGTCCGAGTATCGGGCCTGTTCCCGCGATGTTCAGCAGATTGATCAGACTGTTCTTCCACCCTCTCATAGGTACATAGTCTACACCGTCCTCTTTCGTATAGGCAGGAGTCTTCCTGTCGTCAGGACCAAATACTTTCTCGCAGAACTTTCCGTAGAGTGCAGCTCCCACGAAAAGAATCACGAGACCAATGATAAATGTAATCATTAAAAATACCCTCCTTTTCCTTAGATATGTCCAAGGGACTTTAATACACTAAATTAGTATATCAACGCAGTAAGAAGTTGTAAATGATGTATTTTTATATTTTTTTTATAATTTTAATAAATTGGTTATATTTGTAAAAATTAAAAAAGATCAAGAATTAACGTGAACCACCGCAAAAACTTTGCTGTCATTTTCCGGCATTTTCAAGTATAATAGCGAAAGAAAAGGAGATTTTCATCATGTTGAAATCATATATAGCATTTGACGTTGAAACAACGGGGCTGAATCCGCTTGAAAATGAAATCATAGAGATCGGCGCTCTGAAAGTACGGGACGGCAAAGTAGCGGAACGCTTCATGGAATTTATCAAACCGACCGCTTCCATCTCTCCTGCGATCACCTCTCTGACCGGGATTACCAACGAGATGGTGGCGGGAGCACGCCCGAGGTGCAGTGTTATCGCAGATTTTCTCGATTTCTGCGAGGAGGATGTGCTGATCGGACACAACGTATCTTTCGATTACAGTTTTATGAAATGCAGCGCAGCTGCAGACGGACTGTCTTTTGAAAAAATGGGGATCGATACGCTGAAGATTGCCCAGAAAGTACTTAAAGAACTGAATTCCAAAAGCCTCGGCAGCCTGTGCGAATACTACCACATTGAGAACAAATCCGCGCACAGGGCATACCATGATGCGCTGGCAACCGCAAAGCTCTATCAGACACTGGCGCATTATTTTGAAGACAAAGACCCGAAACTCTTTAAGCCGATACAGCTTACATATAAACTCAAGAAACCTCAGCCCGCTACGGCGAAACAGATCGCGCTTCTGGAAAACCTGATCCGCAAAAGGCGCGCTTCAATAAAGTGGGATCCAAAGACGATCACCCGGAGTGAAGCTTCAAGGATGATCGACAATCTGCTGAAAGGCTGATGGAATTACTTCTTACACTACCCTTGATTTAATATGATTGCCGTGTTATACTAGCAGACGTTGCAAAGCCCACTACAAGCAGGCTGTCACTGGCAGCCTGCTTTACACGCTAAGGCGAAAACCAAGGTCTACAGGGGCTTTCCGGCGGTCACCGCCGTAAAATGTGCCGAGTGTTCGAGACCTTCCACTCGTAAAACAAAACTAAAGGAGAACAGAAAAATGAAAAACAATCAATCAGGCAAAGTGCTGTTCATAGCACAGGCGGCTATGATTGCCGCAATCTACGTCGTGCTGACTCTTATCGGCGCGTCATTCAGTTACGGAGAGGTTCAGGTTCGTATTTCTGAAGCACTGACCATTCTTCCGGCTTTTACCCCCGCAGCTATTCCAGGCGTATTTTTAGGCTGTCTTATCAGTAATATCCTCGGCGGATGCATTCTTCCGGATATCATCTTCGGAAGCCTTGCCACACTGATCGGAGCCATTTTCACATGGATGCTTAGGAATAAGAGTAAATATCTCGCACCGCTTCCGCCGATTATTGCAAATGTGATCGTCGTACCGTTTGTGCTGAAATACGGCTACATGGTGCCGCTTCCGATTCCGTTTATGATGCTGACTGTGGGAATCGGAGAAGTGATCTCCTGCGGCGTGCTCGGACTAATCCTGTACACAGCACTGAACAGATACAGAGGGTTATTATTCAAAACAACCGTATAACCGTCTCATAAAACAATATTTAAAAAGCTTCCCTTTTGCGGATCATTCCGCATCCGGGAAGCTTTTTACTTGATACTATTCATACAAGACTGCTACTTTATATATCCTATAAATACATTTCCGCTGCTTTCTGTCTGTTTCTCCAGCGCACTTATCCCCGCTGTATGGGACTTTCCGTCATCTGGATCAATATAAGTAATATCTGTCATAGTGTATCCCGTCAGCAGCACCGCATGGTTCGAATCCACCAGCGCGATCACAGGGCAGCCCCGGTTGATCACATAGAGCACCTGATCCAGCGTACATCCGGTCAGATCTACCTGATGAGCTTCATACCGCTCCATATAACGCTCGCACGCCGCCAGCGATGTCTCGCCGCTCTCCTTACTGAATGCAGCCGCATCCGTGGAATACACAAGATCTCTGTTTCCTCTCTCCCATACATATTCCTGATTGGAAGAAATAACCACACCAGACAGTTCATTGGCTCTCTGGATCGCATAGCCGGCTTTGTCATAAATCGCAACCAGCTCTCCCATGCCATAGACATAGAACTTTTCTCCGCTGTCGCCGCCGCTCAAAGTAACTGTAAGCGGTTCTTTTGAGGCAATCTGCCCGGGCTTTATAAGCTCCGGCTCTGTATTGCCGATTCCGTCGGCAAATGTCAGCCTCAGCTGTGTCTCTTTCACATCTGTTGAGTACTTCTCCAGTGTAACGGACGATTCCTCTCGTTCCTGATTATTTGTAATATATTCCTGTGAGGTGGAATTATAAGTCTTGCCTTCTTTTACAACTCTGTTAAGTGTCAGCAGATTTTCCTCGATAAGAATATCCGTCGTATAAATATTCTGATCTTCAAATGAATACTGCGCTTCAGTCTTATTGTCCGAATTCCGTATCTCAATCTCGTACATTGGACTGACCTCTTCGCCCGCGACCGTCGTTCCTTCATCAGATGAGCGTGCTTTTCCAAATACGAAATCTCCGTTGATAAATCCGAGCGGCCGCACGGTTTCGCCTTCTCCGGCATCTATCGTATACGTATCACCGCTTTTCAGATTCATCACACAGATGGCTGATCCGGCTGTACCTGCACCGCCGTCCGCATTATTTTTCTTCGTATCTTCTTTACCGTCTTCCGTGCCGCCGGTTGTCTGGTATGCCATGAGATGTCCGTCATCCGATACGGCATACTGCTCTTCCGTAAGTCCTTTGGCGAGAGTCGTCTGCTTATCATTATCAAGATCGATCTGATACAGAGTTCCGTCAGCGAGTACATAGAGCATAGACTGATCGTGATTATAGTAAACCATTTTCCCGAGTTCATCTGCTGCGATGGCATAAGACTTGGTACTCGGTATAAATGCTTTTTCCTCGATCGCATTTGTATCCACGCTGAAATAATAAATTCCGACTCCGACCTCGCCTTCATGATACCCCCGGTTCATATAACCATACACTGCAAACGCCAGATTTCCGTCGTTATCCATGCTTATGATCCGGACCGCATGCTGATCATTTTTGCTTCGCATATCGCGGCCTTCCTGATCGGAAAAGCTGAATACTTCTGTCAGTTCATCCTCTTCTCCATTGTACAGCCAGAGATTTCTCTCCTGGACAAATGCCACGATCGTCTCGTCGCTGTTTGTCTCATACTGTACGTCGTCCTGTGACGTAATCCCGAACAGGATTCCATTGTCATCAAACTCTGACGCAGTTCCCTGAAAGATCTGTTCCATATCCCTGTTATAATCCAGCAGATAGATCGTATCCACAAGGAAACGTACGCGGAAGAATTCCTTTACATTATAGAGCGCCGTATCGCCGTTTTCATCCTGACAGGACACCTGGTACTTCGCCAGGATAGAAGTATATACCGTGTTACTCTCCTTGATACTCCATTCCACGTCTCCGACAATCTCAGGTGAAAGATCTCCCCACTGTACATGCGTTACATCAGAATGGATATTGACCGTCTGATATGTCGTATTATCGCTCTCGTCGCCCGGCTCCAGATGACTTTCCAGATCTTCTGTTCCCTCTTTATTTATTGCCTTGTCGTGAAAATCCATCGCATACTCAAGGCACTTTCCTGTTGTCAGGTCTGACGGAGCGGCGATTCTTGTATAATAGCTGACTGTCTCATCATCAGCCGTCAGGATTACCTTGAGCACTGCCTCACGGACTTCATCAGAGAGGATATTCCCGATAGAAAGAGATACCTGCTCTCCCTCGTCCGGCACATCCGCTTCGCCATCCGCATACATGTCCTCTCCGTCCAGTGAATATACCTCATAACGGATATCAGAAATGTCATTTCCGTCATCCTCTATATTCATAGTCAGCGAACCGTCCGCCCCCAGCGGCGTGATCGTATCCCGCACCGCCGTAATATCCATATCCTGAACGTAACCGAAGAGCGGATTCACTTCTGTTCCGTCTACTGTGAATGAAATACGCGGCAGTGTAGGCGCCCCCATATCAACGATTTCATCTTCTGTTCCACTGTTTATGACCAGACTGCTGATCACAAGAGCTGCTATAAAAACAGCGATCAGCACTCCCGCTTTGATGATCCTTTTTTTCATTCTTATTTATTCTCCCTTTTATCTGAAAACAGGCGTCCTAATATCAGGTCAGCCTGCAGAAACTGTTCACATTTTATGATATCCTCCGTAACCTTCTCCCCGGATGTTCCTTTCTTCACCGCCCGCAGCAGGATATTCTTCGGTGTATGTTCCATATCAATGAATTCGAGCACCTGTGTCTCATACCCCATACGCTCCAGATATTTTGCCCGCAGACCATCTGTCACAAGAGCTGCAAAACGTTCTCTCAGAAGTCCGTAATCCATGACCGGGGCGAGCATCTCATAAACCATTCCCCTGTTCTCCCCGCCTTTTCCATTATCATGTCTGACGGAGTCCGAAAACTGCATATTCAGTTCATGCTGGCAGCATGGAACCGAAAGGATCACCTTTGCATTCCAGCCCACTGCCTTTGCCAGCGCATAATCAGTCGCCGTATCACAGGCATGCAGCGTGACAACCATATCCACCTGATCGACGCCCTCATAATCTGCGATATCCCCCACCAGAAACGTCAGCTTCTCATAGCCGTATTTCTCTGCCAGTTCCGCGCAGTGCCTGATCACGTCCTCTTTCAGATCAAGACCGATAATGCGGATATCATAATTTTTCAGCTCATGCAGATAATAATACATGGCGAATGTGAGATAAGATTTTCCACATCCGAAATCAAGAATCGTAACTTCTCTCCCTTTGTCGAGCTGGGGGAGGATATCTTCTATAAATTCCAGAAAACGGTTGATCTGGCGGAATTTATCAGTCTTTGTCCTCACAATCTTCCCATCCTCTGTCATCACGCCCAGATCTCTGAGAAACGGCACCGGAATCCCTTCTTCCAGAATATACTGTTTCTTACGGTTATGGGACAGATCCGCCGCCTGTGCCTTCTCCCGGCGCTGCTTTCTCTTAACCGTAATCTTTCCCTTCTTACTGATGAGCACCGTATATATGTCACTTACAGTCTCTATCTGCATCTGTCGGAACTGCTCCGCGTATCCGGCGAACTGTGCTTCCGCCTCCTCTTTGCACAGATTTTTATGAAACGCCTGTTTATCCGTAAATGCCTCAAACTGGAACAAAAGGCTTCCTTTCTTCTCCAGCGGCCGGACTTTCACCTTTATTATGCCCTCTTTTTCCCGCGGATTACTGATCACCGCACGGATAAAATCTATATTTAAAACTCTGTCGAGTAATTTTTTAATCTCTTCCATAAGTTCTCCACTTCTTTATGTTTCTATAAGAAATCCTTTTTTTCGCAGCATTTCTCCGATCAGATCCAGAGTATCCTCACTGTCTGCCTCTACTGTATGATAATGATAATCGGATGTGATATTTTTTAACGGGCTGGATTTTCCGTTTTTTATATCGGCAATAAACTCCCCCACCTTCCGTCTGGAAGTAATGTTCAGTTCTGCCTCCAGCCTTCCGTATACTCTGTGGTTCACTATCACATTACAGACTTTTCCTCCCAGGTCGACAATGGCGTTCAACTCTTCTTCCAGCTCTTCGTCCGTGTGTCTGACTTTAAATACACGTTTTGCCGAATAAGGCTCATTTATAATATATCCTCTGTTTGTAGATATAATGTCATGCCCGGCTGCGCGGATCAGTGCAATGTCCTGTACGATCACCTGCCGGCTCACATCAAACTCCGATGCAAGAGCCTTGCCGGATACGGGGACATTGCTGTTACGGATCCGTTCTACGATCGCGTTTCTTCTGTCCGAACCTGTCATCAGATTTCCTCCTCGCCTATTATATCTCAGGAAGTTAAAAAAATCTTCCCCAAAAATGAAAAGGCGCGCAGAACAGATCTATTCTGTACATGCGCGCCGCTGTAGGTTTCTGTTCATTCTCACTCTACAGCATGCAGGTTTTTCATTGAAATGTCAAGTATAGATGCAGAATGTGTCAGTGCCCCGCTGGAAATATAATCAACTCCAAGCTCAGTCAGCCTTGTGATATTTTCTTTCGTCACATTCCCCGAACACTCCGTCTGCGCCCGTCCGTCGATAATCCGGATCGCTTCGCGCATTTCATCAGGAGACATATTATCGAGCATGATAATATCCGCTCCCGCATCAGCTGCCTCGCGGACCATATCCAGATTCTCTACTTCTACCTCTATCTTCCGTACAAACGGCGCGTAATCCCTCGCCATTTTCACAGCCTGAGCGACTCCGCCGGCAGCCCCGATATGATTATCCTTCAACAGAACACCATCAGATAGATTATACCTGTGGTTGTATCCGCCGCCCACACGGACCGCATATTTTTCAAAGATCCTCATATTCGGCGTGGTCTTTCGCGTATCCAGAAGTTTTGTTCTGCTGCCCTTTAAAAGTTCTGCCACCGAATGGGTGTATGTGGCGATTCCGCTCATCCTCTGCAGATAGTTCAGCGCCACCCTCTCTCCGGACAGCAGGACACGGATGTCTCCTCTCACTTTTCCCATGAGCTGTCCCGCTTTCACCTCATCGCCGTCGCTGCAGAAAAACTCCGCTTCCGTATCTGCATCCAACAGCTCAAACACCCTGCGGAACACTTCCAGACCGGCTATGATCCCGTCCTGCTTGCAGATCAGGTCTACCTCGCCGGTAACCGCCTCTTTCATCACCGCATTTGTACTTACATCTTCACTTGATATATCTTCTTTCAGCGCCTCCAGAATCAGATGATCTGCCTGGAGGGTCATTGTAATCTTATTCATGTTCGTTCCCCGCTTTCTTCTGTTTTCTTATGCCGTTTCGTCCAGTTCCTGCTTCCCGGCTTTCCTTCCTGCATCCAGCCCGGCACCGATCTTATGCGCGGCCCGCTGCGCAAAGACAAGGCTCTCCAGCAGGGAGTTGCTCGCCAGCCGGTTCGCTCCATGGACGCCGTTGCAGCTTGTCTCGCCCGCCGCGAACAAATGCTCCATAGAAGTCTGGCTGTCACTGTCCACCCAGATACCTCCCATGAAATAATGCTGGGCAGGCACGACCGGAATCCATTCTTTCGTCACATCATATCCCTCTTCCAGACAGTGTTCATATATATTGGGGAAATGATTCAGAATCGTATCTTTGTCGATCCTCTCCATGGACAGCCAGACATGGTCTGTTCCATCCTTTTTCATCTGTTCCCGGATTGCTGCCGTGACTACGTCCCGGGGCTGAAGCTCGTCGGTGAAGCGCTTTCCGTTCTTGTCAAGCAGGATAGCCCCTTCTCCCCTGACGGACTCCGAGATCAGGAACCTTCTTCCTGGTTTCCTGGAATACAATGTCGTCGGGTGGATCTGGACGTAATCAAGATGTTCCAGACGTATTCCGTACTTTTCGGCGATACGCAGGGCATCCCCCGTAAGATGCGGATAATTGGTAGAATGTTCATACAGTCCGCCGATACCTCCGCTTGCAAGTATCGTATAAGGAGCTCGGATTGTCAGTACATTTCCCTGCGCATCCTCAGCAATGATCCCTGCGCACTGTCTGTCATCTCCATCCGGCTGCCCGTCTGTTCCCTCTACAATGATATCCGTCATTGTAGTGTACTCCATGATACGTACATTTTCAAGAGAGCGCACCTGTGCAAGCAGCTTGCTCGTAATCTCTTTTCCGGTCACATCCTCATGGAACAGGATACGGGGCCTGGAATGGGCGCCCTCTCTGGTAAATGCATAGTCGTCCAGAAAATTTTCCGGCTCTTCTGTCTTCTGTTTGTCCTGATTTTCCCGGATTTCCGGAGTATCTTCATCACTTCCGCTGTTCCTTCGCTCGAACTTCACGCCATACCCGATCAGTTCCCTTATGATTTCTCTGGAACTTCGGATCATAATATCCACAGACTCTTTTCTGTTCTCATAATGCCCTGCCCTCATTGTGTCTTCAAAATAGCTCTCATAATCCGACTCATCTTTAAGTACACAGATCCCGCCCTGGGCAAGAAAAGAATCACTGCTCTCGGCATCTTTCTTTGTAATGATAAGGACTTTCCTGTCCCGGGGCAGATTCAGCGCGGCAAAAAGTCCTGCCGCACCGGTGCCCACAATCACTACATCCGCCTGCATTTCTTTCTCCGGTTCCATATCCTCATTCTGCTTAATATTTCTGTTCATTTTATCTCTCTTCTTTCTGTTGATCTGTATCTTTGATCCGTTGCTGTTTCAGTTGCTTCCAGTCCTGTCTCAGCTGTTTCAGCCTACTTTGCCAGCTTCAGCATTTCTTGTAAAGGCTTCTCCGATTCCTTTCGCAGCCCTTCATCCAGGGTCACCTCATTATCTCCTGTCTTTAAGACATGCAGGATCTTTTCCAGCGTGATCAGCTTCATATCCGCACAGACCGGCACTGCATCGGTAAAATAAAATTTCTTATCCGGATATCTTTTTTCAAGCTCAGCCTCGACTCCGTTCTCCGTGCATATGATAAATTCCTCTGAGCTGCTCTCCCCCGCATACTTAATGATACCGGATGTACTCCCCACATAGTCTGATATTTCCAGAACTTTCCGCGGGCATTCCGGATGTGTCAGCACTTCTGCATCCGGGTGTTTCTCTTTTGCTTTCCTGACCTGATCTGCCTGTATGTTTTCATGTACCGGACAGTAGCCTTCATTGAAAATAAAATGCTTCTCCGGCACCTGTTCAGCGACAAAATGTGCGAGATTCCGGTCCGGAATGAAGAAGATATTTCTATTCGGGAGTGCTTTTACAATCTGAACCGCGTTTGCAGATGTAACACAGACGTCAGAATATCTTTTCAGCTCTGCCGTAGAATTAATATAGCATACGACTGCCACATCTTCATATTTCTCTCTTACTTTCCGGATCGTCTCCGGATCTGCCATATGGGCCATCGCACAGTCCGCATGCATATCCGGCATGAGCACCGTCTTGTCCGGATTGAGTACCTTGGCGCTCTCACCCATAAATGAGACGCCGCAAAAAACAATGGTCTGCTCTTTTAAGCCCACCGCCACTTTGCTGAGGTAGAAAGAATCCCCTATATAATCAGCAACCTCCTGCACTTCAGGCCTGACGTAATAATGGGCAAGTATTACCGCATTTTTCTCTTTCTTTAATTTTTCTATTTCTTCTCTGACTGTCATGTGTACACCCCTTTGCTTTTCTGCATATGTGAACCCCCGAAATCTGTTTCAGTTCACACCATGGTGCAAATTATAGCACTTGATTTTACAGGTGACAAGACATATGAATTTACAAATATTTTACAGAAACCAATCCCCCTTTCGTCAATACATACAGAAATCGTATACATTTAGAAAAAACAAAGTTGGGAAATATCCCAAGTTTACGTAAATGGTAAATAACTGTGTTCCCATAAAGGTTCCCGGACACGCGGTATACTATCCCTCATCTGTGTATCTTTCCTGTTTGCACATCAGGAACTCTCAGGCTATCCCCATCAAAAATGTAATGTATAGTCCTGATAGTATAAAACTGGTATGCGATTGGCAGGAATATCATGAAATGCCAGCGTTTCTTACATCTTGAGATTAAGAAATACAAAAAAGACAGTCCCGCAGAAAATTCAGACTTTGAAAAGCCTCAAATTCTATGGGATTGTCTTTTTCCTTCATGTCAGGGGGAAAATCAGTATTAACTGCTATGCTCCCTCATTCTTTATTATTCTTTTACATATACGGCTCTTGTTCTCTCTCCGTCATCCACCAGCTCCACATTCTGGAAGCTCTGAATATACTGCTTAAACTGGGAAAATCCGTAATCCCTTACCTTAAAATCCCCGAACTTCATCCGGATCCGGTTACCGAGAGAGCTAAGTGCGATCCCGCATTTCCCGCTTGCCTTGATCTGCTGCAGGATATATTCCTCCAGCATTTCCTTCCGGCTTTTATCTTCATACAATGTCACGGAGACCTTTGTCCCTTCCTGAATCAATTTCAGCTTCGGCAGTGTCTCGAGAAATTTTGACAGCAGGCTGTACCCGTAGCGGCGCACATCAAAATCCGGATACAGCTTGACAAGACGGCTGCCGACTTCTCCAAGTCCGGTTTCACGGTCGTCATTCTGATTTTCCGTGATGATCTTGACTACAGCCTCCTCAACCTGTTCTTTAGAAACCACATTTCTCTTTTTCTGTTCTTTTCCGTGGGTATGATGAGCCGCATTCTTTTCCTCCCGCTCATCTTTATCCATCGTACTGTCTTCCAGCAGCAGCTCCAGCTCTGTAAATATATCACACGCTTTGCGGAACGGAGAAGGTGTCTTGTCTTCTCCCATCCCTATCACTATCTTCCCGCTCTCTCGCAGGCGGCTGGCAAGCCTTGTAAAATCACTGTCGCTTGACACAAGGCAAAAGCCCTCAAGATCGCTTGTATACAGCATATCCATCGCATCGATGATCATCGCCGAATCCGTCGCATTTTTCCCATGAGTATAGCTGAACTGCTGAATCGGCGTGATTGAGTTCTGTAAAAGTTCTTCCTTCCAGCTTGCATTGTTTGTCCTGGTCCAGTCCCCGTAGATTCTTTTATATGTGACTTTTCCGTATTTTGAAAGCTCATCCAGAATCGGCTGGATGTATTTTGCAGATACATTGTCTGCATCGATCAAAAGCGCGAATCGGTCTTCCATGTCATATATTCCTCCCCCTTCATATTCTTCCATTGAAAACAGCCGTTCTCATATATCATATAACTGTGGGCAGACTCCTCTTTCGGGATCGCTACGGATCCCGGATTCAGATACCGGTATATGTTTCCGTCCGCATCCGTGATCTCCTCACAAGCCGGAATATGCGTATGTCCGGTCAGAAGAATATCGCCGTTCTTAAGCGGTGGAAGGTGCTTCGGATGGTATACATGTCCGTGAGTGGCGAATACGCTGATTGTCTCTGCATTCGTATCTTTCCGCTTCGGTTCTGCTTCCCCATATTTCACCTCTCCCGCCGGGAGCTCGAGGAAACAGTAATCCGCGAGAATAGGAAATTGCAGCACCATCTGATCAACCTCTGTATCACAGTTCCCCCTCACGCAGAGAAGATGATTTTTCATCGGGTTGAGCATGGAGATCACCTCCTTGGGAGCATATCCTTCCGGAAGATCATTTCTCGGGCCGTGATACAGGATATCTCCAAGTATCAGGAGCCTGTCCGCTTCTTCTCTTTGGTATGCTTCCAGCATCTGCTCACAGTAAAATGCGGAGCCGTGGATGTCCGATGCGATCATTAATTTCATATACTGCCTGTCCTGCCTTTCTCTTTTCTCAAACATTTCTAATCCCTATCTTAACACACCGTTTTTTTCTTGTAAATCACCCCTTGACAACGGTGCTATACTATAGATGTAACAAAGAAACACCACTTAACAATACCTATTTGTTACAGCAGTTTAGCCGTAGAGCGGCTGGATAATTGCTGTCTGTATACAAAGTTGAAGGCTGCTAAGCGTGATTCAGTGATTGGAGGAAAAGATAAATGAATACTTTAAAAGCTGAAAAAAGAGACATGACAATCAAAGCCAAGAAACTTAGACGTGAAGGATTTGTTACAGGCTGTATCTTCGGCCGTGAGATGAAAGAGACCATTCCGCTTAAGATGACAAAAGGCGATGTGGAGAAGCTTCTCAAGACAGAAGGTAAAGGCGGCAGAATCCGTCTGGAAGTTGAGGGTGAAGCATACGACGCCCTGATCAAAGAGGTTGACTTCAACCCGTTAAAAGGCGGTGTAGATGAGATTGATTTCCAGGCGCTTGTAAGTACCGAGAAAGTTCACTCGTCCGCAGAGATACATCTGATCAACGCAGACAAACTGGTAGCAGGAGTACCGCAGCAGATGCTCCATGAAGTAGATTTCAAAGCATTGCCGTCAGCCCTGGTTGAGAAGATCGAACTGGATGTCGGCGATCTGAAAGTCGGCGATACTATCCGCGTGAAAGATCTTGACATTGCAAAAGATAAAGACGTTGACGTTACAACCGATCTGGAGGCAACAGTAGTAACTGTTACAGAAGTACATGTGGCTGCGGCTGATACAGAAACAGATGAAGAAGCCACAGAAGAATAAGATTTATTTTAATTTGTCGGACTGAATGCCATTGTGTATAGCGTCCGAAAACGGACGGAGACGAGGCACGGAAATATTTTTTCGAGATGAACGGCATGTGCTTCAGGCTCCGCTACATAATTCGGGAAAAATTAAAGGTTCCGAAAGATGATTAAATACAAAGCCTGCAAATGGAGAACTCGGCTTTGCCTCAAACACTCCATTTGCAGGCTTAACATCATCTTCCGGAGCCTTAACTTTTTCCATCGAATTACTCTGAAGTCGCCTTCCTCACATACCGTTCATCTCTTTTCAAGTCTTCCTGGGCCTCATCTCCATCCGTTTTCTACTCTATCGAATCCGGCAGTCACTCCGACAAACATGAAAGTCAAAGAAACCGGTTGAAATGGGAACGCAGTCGATAAAGTTTACCCTTTCGACCAGTTTTCTGTAAACTTCGTGTTTATCGGGAATACAATTCTGATTGGATGAACGTAGAAAATCAGTCGAATACAGCCCTATTGATGAACCTTTCGGGAGGGGCGGGGAAGGGATGCTTTCGGTGACTGTGGAGGGACATTAGATATAGTTAAAGCCTGTGGTGCGGCGTTGATCAGGGAAAGGATGTTGTCTGAACGAAGTGAGTTCTTCCTTTCCCTGATCGCTTTTAGCCGTATCGCAGGCTTGTTACTATATCTTATGTTCCGTAACCGGAGCCGGAAGCATCCCCCTCCCCGTCCCCCCCGGATACGTACGTCATTCCACTGTATCCGATTGTTTTTCGGACGCTTTACCCAGAAATTGTCTTCCCGACAAACATGGAATTTTACAGCACGATATCATCCACTTTCTGGAACGCATCCATTGTAAAGGACTCCACTGTATTCCCATTCACAAGATAGAACCGTTCTCCTGCATACAGGCCGCGGACATTTCCGTATAACGTCAGTTCTCTTGAAAATACTTCTTTGAACCCATTTTCGTCATAGGTAAAGATAAAGTATTTTGTTGTATCTCCATATGCCATAAATCCGAAAAGATTTTTTTCTACATCGACGAAGACTTCCTTATAATTATATCCCACGTCTGTTCCATACAGGTCTTCCAGGACATAATTCTCTTCCTCGTTTACATCGGCCGGATTGGATATATCGAACATGGATATTTTTACGCCGTTCGTCGTCACGCTCTCTTCATCCACATCCATCCCGATTCCGAGCAACTGCCCGTCTCCATAGGGATGGAGATACTCAGAGAATCCCGGTATCTTCAGTTTTCCGATGATTTCCGGATCAGACGGATCAGATAGATCCACAGAGAAAAGCGGGTCAACCTGTTTAAATGTCACAAAGTATCCCACATCTCCCATAAAGCGCGCTGAATATACACTTTCGTCTTTCGCCAGGTCATGGATTTCTCCGGCGATTTCCAGATTTTCATCCAGTACGTAGAGGGAGTTGCTGTCCTCCTGCTGTCTTTCCCCGGTATCTCCGCTGAAAAACCTTGCAATCCCGCCATCCCCGCTGCTGACCAGACTGACTGTAGTCACAAGCCGGAGGTATCCGTTATATTCATCGATACTGAAGGAATCATTCAGCGTTCCGTCCACCTTTGTCTGAGCTTCGCCCTGAAGTATGCCATCCTTATACGCGACCTTGCGGATTGAGGTCTGGGTGACCTCTGCATCGTCCTGCCCGTACCAGCCCTCTGTCACATAGATGTTTTCCGTACTTACATAACACATACCGCTGCTGCCGAACACTGCTTTGCTGTCTGTTTTCTCCGACGGCTCCTCGAGCGAGAAGGACGTGATCACTGTATACTGATTTCCCATCTGCCTCTGCGGCATATAGATATCAGACGCCGCCATCGTACTTCCCTGCACTTCCGGGATATAGGCGGCTGTATCTGCACGAGGTGCCGCCGCATCTGCGTAAAAATTACTGATCACATATACATAGCCGTCTCTTACACGCATAGTATTGTAATATCCGCTCTGAGAAATATTCCCCACTTTCACCGGGTTCGTCCTGTCGCTTATATCATACACAAGCGCATTCGTATAATCTCTGTAGTTATTGTAATATCCATCCTCATCAACACTGGGTTCCGTCCTGGTATACATTATGACCAGTCTGTCATCCTGCACGTAAAGTTCCTTTATATAACAGTCGTCCGCCATACGGATCTCTGCCAGTTCTTCCATCTCTGCCGACTCGATCCCGACGATTTCAACCGCCTGGCTATTCACAATATACAGGCTGCTGCCGTCCGTCTTTACAATATCTGCTTCGCCGACTCCTTCTTCTCTCACATTCGTATCAGAATAACTGTTTCCTGAATCTCCCGCGGATGCTGCACTCCCGCTGTTCGAAGCGCTTCCGGACGCTGCCGAATCCGCCGTTGACGCCGACTCCTCCAAAATTCCGAATCGGCTGAAAATACCTGCGTCTGTTTCTGACTGCTCCCGCTCTGCCTGAATATATTTATATATCTCATCATAGCTCCCTGCTGATGCGATCAGACTTTCTTCCACTCCGCTGTCTGAGGGCGCCCCTGCTGCACTGTCCGACGAGCCGGCCGTCGTATCTGATGTTTCTGAAGTTTCCTGCGAGAAGTGCAGATAACTGCCTGCAATACCGACTGCAATGCACAGACACGCAGCAACAGCTCCGGTGATATATTTTCGTCTGAGTCTCCGTTTCTTCTCTGTTTTCGCCGCCTCGAGCTTTTTCTCCACAGCGTCCGGGTGGATCGCCGCCGGGATTCCTGTGTTTTCTGCCATTAAACGAATGAGTTCTTCCAATTCCTTTTCCCGATCTTCCATATCCATCCTCCTCTCCATCTTTACTATGTTTCCGGATCAATGATCTTTCTCATCTTTTCCAGCGCACGCTTTTTCTTCGACCGGACTGTTACAGGATTATATCCCGTCATCTTTCCGATCTCTTCACTCTGGTAACCTCCGAATACAGAAAATGCCACGATAATGCGTTCTTCTTCTCTAAGGGCGCCGAACGCTTCTCTCACATCATGCTGCCCCGCATAATCCGGTTCACTGCAGAGTTTTTTCTCCATCTGTGGGTTCTCCCTTTCTTCACCATGGTCCGCCATCCCGTACATTTCCCGCTGTTCACGCAGAATTTTTCTGCACTGATTGTTCAGAATTGTAAACATCCAGCTTCTGAAAGATTCGTCTTTCCTCAGATATTTCATTTTCTCCCATGCAGTCATTACAGTCTCGCTCACTGCATCTTCCGCATCCTGTCGGTGCCGTATCGTATAAAGAGCAAACTTATACAGATCCGTATAAATCCCGGCATATAGCTGGGAAAATGCTTTTACGTCTCCCCTTTTCGCCCGCTTAATGAGCTGAAGCTCCTCCTGCGGCTCATTCCCGTTTCCATTCATCCGCACCCCTCCTCTCGTGCAGTATTTTCCTGTTTTATATTAGAGTCAGATTACATATAATTTGTTGCACAAATATCAAAAAATGGCAGACCAAAAAGTCTGCCATTCATCATATCCACTCACGCGTAATGCCTCACTCTGAACCCGATCCCCATCGACGCCGCCAGCCTGCGGCTTGCTTCAATGTCATCTTCCGATAATACATCCACAACCGTAAACTGCACTTTCTCAATGTGCTTCGCACACTCTGATGCAAATTGAAGCATAGCCTCAAAGGCGCCCTCAAACTTTGGCCGCGTAACAGCCATATATTCTTCTGCTGTCGGTGCATTCATGCTGATGGAGACGCAGTCTGCCACCTCTGCCAGTTCCGGTACCACGTCTCTGCCATAATAAAGGTTTGCCAGACCGTTTGTATTCACCCGCACCCGGATACCGTATTTCTCTTTCGCGTATTTTGCAGACGCGGTCAGTATGTCAAGTGCGCAGGTAGGCTCCCCATAACCACAGTAGACCAGCTCTTCATATCCGCTAAAATCAAATGCATCGAGCGCGTCCAACACTTCCCGGAGTTCCGGGTCCTTCTTGTGCCAGAGCGTATCCGCCTCTCCTACGCTGTCGCGATGACTGCGGATACAAAATGTACATGCACAGTCGCATTTGTTTGTCAGATTCACATAAACATTATTCTTATACGTGTATAAAATATCCGCCATTTTTCTTCCCCTAAACATTCTCATATCACAGCAGCTCTGCACATGTCACTCCTGCTTCAGCCTGTTCTTTTCGCCCAGCATCCACAGGTACTGCTCATAATCCACACCGTCATTTCTCGGCACATGATTCTTTACAGATGTCCGGATTGCCCGCTCGATCATCTCTCCTGCCAGTTTCATTGTATCCGGCAGTTTGTCGCCTCTTGCTTTTCCGCCTGCGATCACCGAAGCAAACAGATCCCCTGTCCCCGAAAAGCTCTCTCCAATAAACGGAAAGGCGGAAAATGAAGCACCCTCTTTTGTCACCGCCAGATTTCCCATCATCTCCTGTCCACTCTCTTCGTCGGTAAAACGTATTCCTGTGACAAGTACTTCTTTTGTTCCTCCCGTCATCAGATTTCTCGCCATCTGTTCAGCCACTGTCACCAGATGTTTTTCCTCCGTCATTACCTTTATCATGCGGTAGTCAGTGTCTGTAAGAAGACATAATTCCGTCAGATTCGGAGTAATGATATCTGCACGCGAAACGAGAGATTTCATCTCAGCCACTAATTCAGAAGTAAAAATCGGATAACGATTCCCATTATCTCCCATTACAGGGTCTACCAGAAGAAATGTATCCTTCTTATAAAATATATCCAGAAATTCAAGCACTTTTCTGATCTGATGTTCTCCCGACATAAATCCGGTATAAATCCCGTCAAAATGTACCTGCATCTTATCCCACTCTTTATATATAAGTTCCATTCTGTCTGTATAGTCATCACAGTAATAACTAGAATATCCGGTCTGCGCGCTTAAGACTGCCGTCGGAAGCGGACACGGCTGAACCCCCATTGCGGCGATTGCCGAAATTGCCGCTGTCAGGGAGCATTTCCCGAAACCGGACAGATCATTGATCACTGCTATCTTTTTCGTCATATCTTTATTCCTGCTTTCTCATTTTTTATCTTCGCACAATAATATCACTCATCTGTACATTTCAAAACAGCCAGTTATTCTGTTTTTAACCGGACCACTTAAAAAGGGACCCGTATCGCTCCAGGTCCCTTTCTGCTTTTGAATGTCATTCTTTTATTCAACTTCCTCCGGCTCCATGCTTCTTACATGACCGTCATTTTTTCTGATGTCATATTTCTCACTGTATTCAGTAAAATATGAATAGTATTCCATGCCATCGCCAGCATATACTCTGGAATTATGTATATGGATATCCGCGTCATCCTCCCCTGCTTTCGTCAGAGCTGTCATCGCGCTCGCACAATGCGAGGCAATTCGCGTAAAACTGTTGAGGATATCAGTAAATACCGTTCCTTCTTCCAATCCGCAGGCACCGCTGCTCAGACGTCTCACATGATTATGTTTGAGTTCATCACACAAAGTAGTAATTACAACGCCGAGCGGCGCAACTCTTTTAGCCTCTTCTTTATCGTCATTCATGAATACCCGGCAGGTAATGTTAATAATCTCGCGGACCGCCTCCATGACCACATTCAGCTCATTTCGCGCTTCCTCAGAAAATCTGGTATGCTTTTCATTCATCTCACTGGATGTGTATGCAATAAACGCCGCATGATCACCGATCCGCTCAAAATCACTGATCGTACTCAGATACAGAGATACCTGGCGTGACTGAGCCGTAGTCAATCCCACTTTAGTAAGTTTCATAAGATAAGTTCCCAGCCTGGTCTCATATTTATCGATCAGATTTTCCTTGCGCTGTACCTTCTCAAACTTATCCTGCTGGTACTCATTCAGCAGATTCATAGCACGGTTTACGTTTTTCCGGACTTTTTTCGCCATTCCCGACATAACGCGGTGGCACTGTCCGATCGCAAGAGCCGGATATGTCACCAGACGTTCGTCAAGCAGGCCGAAATCAGCCTCATCTTCCAGCTCTTCTTTCGAGTCTTTCACCAGACTGCACACCAGCTTCTCCAGCTTCGGAATAAACGGGAACAGCACACATACTGTGGCTACACGGAACACTGTATTCAGAAGTGCGACACGTACCGGCGTCATGATCATATCCATAAATGTGAAATGGACAACAGCATTTATAATATAGAAAACACTGCCCCAGAACACCAGACCGAACAGATCATTCAGCAAATAGATAAGCGCGGTTCTCTTCCCGTTTTTATTTGCCCCGATCGAAGATATCAGAACAGGACAGGCTGCGCCGACGCCGATACCAAGCACAATCGGAAATGCGCTGGCAAAAGTAAGTATTCCTGTTACCGACAGTGCCTGAAGTACACCGACCGCAGCTGAGGCGCTCTGCAGAATCGCCGTAAACACAATTCCCACCAGAATACCCATCAGAGGATTCGAAAACATAGTCAGCATGCTGACAAATATCTCGTTCTCCCTCAGCGGTTCAACCGCGCCGCTCATGGTCTGCATTCCCACCATCAGGATGGCAAATCCGAGCATGATATTCCCTATGTTTTTATAGACCGACCGCTTACTGAACATTCGGAAAACGATACCGATCACGGCCACCACTGCCGAAATTGTTGAGGTTGACAGGATCGTTGCCACTCCCCCGGTGCCCTCAATATAGGACAGACATAAAATCCATCCTGTAATACTCGTTCCGATATTCGCTCCCATAATTATACTGATCGCCTGTCTCAGCGTCATCATCATGGAATTCACAAACCCGATCACCATTACCGTAGTCGCGGAGGAGGACTGGATCACACAGGTGACTCCCGTCCCCAGCGCAACTCCCTTGATCGGCGTATTCGTCATTTTGTAAAGGAATGCTTCCAGCTTATCGCCGGCTACCATTTTTAGTCCGTCTCCCATCAGCAGCATGCCATACAGAAACATTGCCACACCGGTGAGCAGAGACAGGATCATTGAAAGTATTTCCATAAATATTCTCTTTTCAGCAGGTCATTCCTGCCGCACTATTTCTCTGTTCGTTTTGTATCATTATATTGCTTCATACGGAAGACATCTAGAACCACGCCGGACGGACCGGTTTGAGCACCGCCGCCGAGTGCCGTCCCATATTGAGAACGATCTCCCCGTTTTCTACGATATACTCGTCATAGGCTGTTGTATATCCTTCTTCGTATGTATAGATCAGCCGTTTCATCCTGCCTTCTTTGTGTATGCCTGAAAGCCATACCGGCACTGTAATCTGCTTTAATTCCTTGCTGTTATTAAGTACAACGACAATCTGTTCATCTTCCTGGAATCTCGCGTACGCCAGCACATTATAATCAGCATACAGCAGCTTAATAGAACCTTTTCTGAGAGGCTTCTCTTCTTTGTGTATCCTGATCATCTCTTTATGGAACTCAAGAAGCTGTTTATCCTCTTTTCCCCACGGATACGTTCTCCTGTTGTCCGGATCCGTAAAACCGCACAGTCCTACTTCATCGCCGTAGTAGATCGTAGGCGCGCCTACCCACGTCATCTGGACCGTGACCGCCTCACGCATGACCGCGTGATTGATCCCTTCCTCGGCAGCCTTTGCCCCGACATGTTCCGCACGTCCCACAATATGATTTGTCCGTGTCAGAAATCTCGAATGGTCATGGTTAGACAGCTCATTCATCGCTACCTGAAGCGAAGGAGTGAGCATGCTGGCCATGAAGTGGCGCATCGCACCCACAAAATTGTCCGGATTTCCCCACAGATCCGTGCGTCTTTCATCACTGTGCTTTTCCATCCCGGTAAGAAACCATGTCAGCGGTTCCATAAAAGCGTCATAGTTCATGACACTGTCCCATTCGTCGCCCTGAAGCCACTCGATCGGATCACCATAATGCTCCGCAAGGATCAGCGCATCCGGATTCGCCGCTTTAACCTCTTTCCTGAAACGTTTCCAGAACATATGATTATATTCATTGCTGCATCCCAGATCAGCAGCTACATCCAGACGCCAGCCGTCCACATTATACGGCGGAGAGACCCACTTTTTTCCTATATCCATGATATACTGTTCAAGTTCCGGCGAGTCCTCATAAGCCAGCTTCGGCAGAGTATCATGTCCCCACCATCCGTCATAACTTCCATTGTACGGCCACGCCTCATCACGGTCGTCATGAAAATGAAAGAATCCTCTGTACGGGCTGTCCGCACTCACATAAGCCCCTTTCGGATACTCCGGCTGCGGCTCATAGATTCTCTCCCGGTCCAGCCACTTATTAAAGGAACCGCAGTGGTTAAACACTCCGTCCAGAATCACACGCATACCGCGTTTATGCATCTCGTCAACCAGCTTCGCAAACAGTTCATTACTGGCTTCCAGATTGCGGATATCGCCCACTCTCTTCTGATACTTTGTGGCATGGATATTATCCTGCGCCCCTTCCGGCAGCGGCTCTCCTCCATCAGCCACGATCTTTCCGTAATGAGGATCTATATAATCATAATCCTGAATATCATACTTATGATTGGAAGGAGATACAAACAGCGGATTAAAATAGATTACTTCTATTCCCAGATCCTGCAGATAATCCAGTTTATCCAGCACTCCCTGTAAGTCTCCTCCGTAAAAGTTACGGATATCGAGAGCCTCCGGCACCTGGTTCCAGTCCTTTATCTTCCTGCTCGGCGCCCCGATATAAATATACTCGTTATCTTCCACATCATTTGTCGTGTCTCCGTTATAGAAACGGTCCACAAAAATCTGATACATGACCGCGCCTTTTGCCCACTCCGGCGTCTTAAAGCCCGGTACGATCGTATAGGCATAATAATCCTCTCTGTGATCCGATACTCCGTAACGGTTATAGAACCAGATCTGTTCGCCGCTCTTTATCTCAAATGAATAATGGAACGGTTCTTCTCCCAGCTGCCACTCAATCTCATAAAAATCGAACTCATCTCCTGCACAGATCTTCCACATGGAATAGCTGCGGTCGCCAGTCAGGAGACTTACCTCTTCCACGTCATTGTGTGCTGTGCGGAAACGCAGTGTGATCTTTTCATTCGCTTCCGGCTCCGCAGGAATCACATAATCCTGGGTACCGTCGCAGAACAGCGCTTCTCTGTTCATAACATCAGGCCTCCTCTTTTTCGCTGTCCTCAAATAAAGCTTCAAACTCGTCTCTCGTAATCTTCTCTTTCTCGAGCAGAAGTTTTGCACACGCGTCAAGCACATCGTGATGTTCCTGAATGATCGCACGCGCTTTCAGATAGCACTCGTCAATGATCCTTTTCACTTCTTCATCTATCGTCCCTGCCACTTTCTCGCCATAACCTCGTGATGTATGGCCGAAATCGCGCCCGATAAATACTTCGTCACTGTCGTTATCATAGTTGATCAGTCCGAGCTTCTCAGACATACCAAACTTAGTGATCATGGATTTGGCGATCGCAGTCGCCTGTTTGATATCCTGGGATGCTCCCGTCGTAATATCATCGAATATTTCCTCTTCCGCGACACGGCCGCCAAGAGATACCGTAATCTCCTGGAGCATCTGGCCCTTCGTGTTGAACATGTCATCATGCTCCGGCAGAGGCATCGTATATCCGCCGGCTCCGCCTGTCGGAATGATCGACACGCTGTATACAGGTCCTACATCCGGCAGAACATGGAACAGAATTGCGTGTCCCGCCTCATGATATGCGGTAATGCGCCGCTCTTTCTCGGACACGATACGGCTCTTCTTCTCCGCTCCTATACCTACTTTTACAAAAGCGTGCCGGATATCCTGCTGCTGAATATATACACGGTTGTCTTTTGCGGCAAGGATTGCCGCTTCATTCAGCAGGTTCTCCAGATCCGCACCCGTAAATCCTGCCGTCGTCTGGGCGATCTGCCTCAGATCCACATCTTCTCCAAGCGGTTTATTCTTTGCATGAACTTTAAGAATTTCCTCTCTTCCGCCCACATCCGGACGGCCTACGATAACATTCCGGTCAAAACGCCCCGGTCTTAAGATCGCAGGATCAAGAATATCCTTGCGGTTTGTCGCCGCCATGACAATAATTCCTTCATTTACACCAAAACCGTCCATCTCCACCAGGAGCTGATTCAGTGTCTGTTCTCTCTCATCATGACCGCCGCCCAGGCCGCTTCCGCGCCGTCTCGCCACAGCATCTATCTCATCGATAAATACAATGCAGGGCGCATTTTTCTTCGCGTCCTGAAACAGATCGCGCACACGGGACGCTCCGACGCCCACGAACATCTCAACAAAATCTGAACCCGATATACTGAAGAAGGGAACTCCCGCCTCGCCTGCAACCGCCTTTGCCAGCAGTGTCTTACCGGTTCCCGGTGGTCCCTCAAGAAGAACGCCTTTCGGTATCCTGGCGCCGACCTGTACATATTTCTTCGGTGCTTTCAGAAAATCTACGATCTCCTCAAGCTCTTCTTTTTCTTCTTTCAGGCCTGCCACATCAGCAAACGTCACCTTGATCTCATTCTGGTTCGTCATCCGGGCACGGCTCTTGCCAAAATTCATTGCCTTGGCATTAGCTCCTCCGCCCTGCCGGTTCATCAGGTAAAAGAGCAGCATCACCGCGGCCAGCGCGATCAGCAGCGGAATCAATATGGTAGAGAAAATAGAATCCTCCGGCACTGCCGACACATCGTATAACACTCCGTTTTCATCGAGCATATCTTCTACTTTCTCCACATTTGATACATTGACCGATCTCGCCTCATTTTCTTTCTTCAGCATGAAGGACACTGTGCCCGTAGGCACGGCTCTGCTCTGATCAATATATACGTCCGTCACATTCTCGTCCTGCACCTCGGAGACAAAGTCCGTATATGTCATCTCCTGCCGGTGTATCTGCATCCGGCTTGCCATCCAGAGCGCAGCTACCACGATCACAATAAACATCAATATCGTAGAGCCGCTGACACCCCTGTATTTCCTGTTATTGTCCAAATCCTATACTCCTTCCTATTCCAGTCCTTCCACTACGCCGATGTAAGGAAGATTTCTGTATTTCTGGGCATAATCAAGCCCGTATCCCACTACGAATTCATCAGGGATCTCAAATCCGCAGTAGTCAACTTTCACATCTTTCACCCTTCTGTCCGGTTTATCCAGAAGCGTACACAGTCTCATGCTGGCCGGATTTCTCTTTTTCAGCACGTCAATCAGGTAATACAGTGTATTTCCCGAATCGATAATATCCTCCACAATGAGCACCTCTTTATTCTCAATAGATTCATCAAGATCTTTCGCAATACGCACAACGCCGCTGGACGCGGTTCCGTCCCCGTAGCTTCCCACGCACATAAAATCCATGGAAACCGGCACGGTGATCCTTTTTGCCAGTTCGCACATAAAGAATACGCCGCCTTTTAATACACAGATCAAATGGACCTGTTTTCCTGCATAGTCCTCGCTGATCTGCTTCCCGAGCTCTCTGATCCTCTCGTCAACTTTCTCTTCCGGAACCAGTACTCTGATCGTTTCTGACATTTTTCTTATCCTCCGTTATCTTTATCTCAAGAATCTTCTCTGTTCTGTTACTGATCTGACAGGCACGGCTCATCCTGTGTCCCGGTACCCATACAATATGCTGCCCGTCTGAAACGAGAAGCATCTCATGCCTCTCTTTTTTAGGGATCTTCTCATTGATGAACCAGGACTTCAGCTTCTGGCGGCTCCCTTTATCATCTACCACCAGATAGTCTCCGCTGCGCCGCGTCCGCACAGAAAGATTACATTTTATTATATCATAATCAATCCATTTCGTGTAGCTTTTTTGTGGGATCTCTTTTGCCTTTCCCGCCTCGGAAATGTCCACAAACCGGCATATCACTTTATGGATTCCGTCAGGCAGTTCCGTTACTCCGGGAATATTCAGGCTGATTTCCTCCGCCTGCCCGGCAGTGTGTCCCGGCGCAGGCTCACGGCTGATCACCACCCCCCGGTATGTCCGTTCTGCGATTACATTCCCCGGAAGATTTACTCTCCTTCCGCACTGTCTGCCGAACAGATCCATGACCGCATGCAAATGCGCAGAGCCGATATCTTTCTCACTGCCGCGAACCGCTGACAGGCACTCTTTTATAAGCAGTTTCTGCACAGCCGGCATTTCTTCCCCGAAACACGCTCCTTCGATCAGCAGCTTTTTATATCTGTTCCGGTGCTCCGAAACCTCCTCCGCGCTTTCCCGATCCTGTACTTTCACGCAGTGCTTCCACGCTGCCTCCGTCCCCTTTTCCAGATATTCCCATACTTCCCGCGCCTGTGCGGAAAGTTCGTCCAGATGCCGTACGACGCCCTCGTTAACCTGACTCTTAAGCGCCGGCAGTATATTGTGCCGGATACGGTTTCTCGTATAGACATCTTCTTCATTTGTCGCATCTGTACACCAGGCAATCCCCTGGTCCATCAGGAAATTTTCAATCTGATCCCTGTCAAGATACAGAAGAGGGCGGATCAGTCTGCCCTGAACAGGACGAATCCCGCACAGTCCTTTCAGCCCTGTTCCGCGCGCAATATTGAGAAGCATGGTCTCCGCATTGTCGTCCCTGTGATGCGCGGTTGCGATCTTCGTTCCTCCGTCTTCCCTGCACATTATTCCAAATGTCTCACGACGCACGGCACGCCCTGCCTCTTCTGATGATTGTTTCCTTTTTCTGGCAATTAATTCCACATTTTCATGAAAAAAACGGCACGCTACACCGAGCTGTCCGCACAGTTTCCTGACATATGCTTCATCCGCATCCGCCGCTTCGCCTCTTATGCCGTGATTCACATGACACGCCTTGACCTCAAAACCCATCTTTTTCTGCAGCCTGCAGAGTATAAAAAGCAGGCATACCGAATCTGCTCCGCCCGATACACCTGCGATCACGACATCTCCTTTTTCGATCATGCCATGCTTTCTGATATACATTTCTGTCTGTTCTATTATATTCTTCCTCATATGTAAACTATAACCAATTCATTTCTAATTGTAAAGATAACAGTTCAGTCTTTCCAGATTCCTATTGCCATCACCGTCATGTCATCCGCCGGCTCTTTTCCCGTCCATGTAAGCACCTGTTCCAGCACATGGTGCGCCATTTCCTTTGGATTCGTAATCTCAGTTCCCTGTATGATAGTCTCAAGCAGGATATCCTGTTCTCCCACCGGCAGAGCATCCAGCACTCCATCTGTAACCATGATCACAAAGTCACCGTCCTCAAGCTGCCGCTTCACCGAATCTATCTCGATATGGTTCATCACTCCGATCGGCAGACTTGTAGAGCTCAAATGTTCCACATTATCTTTCTTCTTGATGAACGTAGACGAAGCTCCTGCCTTGATGATCTCACACTCACCGGTGTACAGATCAAATACCGTCATGTCCACTGTAGAATAATGTATCTCTTCCCGTCCTATGACAAGAGTAGTATTGATCATCTGGATTGCCGTTTTTTCAGGAAATCCCGCGCCGAGAAGTTCTTCCAGCAGTTCAACAACAAGGGTGCTTTCCCTGCACGCCGCTTCTCCTGATCCCATCCCGTCCGACAGTGCCACCGCATATTTCCCGCCGGGCATCTCCATAAGAGCGAAGTTATCTCCCGACACCCGGGCACAGTCTTTCCCGATTCTTGCCGTACCATGCATAATATAAAAGGCCGGTCCTTCTACACACACGACCGTCATATAATCGTTTCCGATCATCTGCGCGCTGTCCCCGGGAAGAATAAATTTTCGTCCCACGCACTCTGTCACCGCACCCACAACCTCCCTGACAGTAACTTTTTCTTTCTTCATACTTCTGACAGTAACATGGATCTCATATTTTCCCTCGCTGTTCATAAAAAAATAGATATACAGCACACGCAGTCCTTTCTTTTTAAGGGCTGTCATAATCCTTTTCTCGAGCCTCTCATCCGTGACGATACTGTTTTCAAGTTCCCTTGCCGTGTTTTCTATCATATCGGCAAATGTATCCATCTGAATCGCGCAGCTCTCCCTGCTGCGCGCGATCCGGTTGACCCACATGATATTCTGTCTCGCGTCGTGAAAGCCTGCGAGCATCTCCCGAAGAAAACGCGGCGCCATGATACAGCGCTGCATCAGTTTTCTTTTCACCTCTGTGTTCAGTTCATTTCCATACTGGTCCACGGCCGAAAGAATCTCATACCCCATCTGATACGTATGCACGAAATTCTCCCCCCAGCACCAGCCGCATTTTTCACACTTTCCGCATACCTTTTCCCTGACTCGTGAGAACATCTCCTCTATCTCTTCATTAGAGAACGCTTTCTTCTTTTCTTCCAGTCCCAGGAAAGTCCGCGAGAGCTGTTTCAGTGAATGTGCATATTTTTCTATTTGTTCCACGTAGGGGCTGCCGTGAAGTGCCTGTCCCTCATTCATGGTTTTTCTCCTTTCCCGATATTCCCGTCTGTACGGGCGGCATAATCTTTGTCAAATGAAAACTCCGGGAGAATTCTCCCGGAGTTTTCATTTGTATATTTTCTTTTTATTATTCAGTTTTATGTTTCTTATCATTTGGAAGGCTTAAATACAATCTCGTCCGGATCGACCAGTCCCAGTTTATCTTCTGCCGTCTTCTTGATATAGTCGTCCGTCTTAACGTACTCTTCAAATTCATCAATCTCTTCCGAACGCTGTTCTTCTTCCTCTATCTGAGCCTGAAGTTCCTCTTCCTGCTCTTTATATTCACTGTTCTTTGCATACAGGCTCAGGGAACTTACTCCGAGAGCCCCCATTAAAAACACGAGCACCATACAGATCATCAGTATGCTGCGTTTATAATGCCGAAGCTTGTAATTTCTCTTCCTGGTCTGCTGACGGCCTGCTCCCTGCTGTCGTCTTGTCTTGCTCATTCACACTCACCCTGCTTATTAATATATTTTTATACCCCATTTTCTAAATATTTTATCTGTTTTTTCTATACTTTTCAAGCCTTTTCTTTGCCTTTGCATAAATTTTACCGGCCAGACAGTATAAAAGATATCCGGTGCCTGCTCCGCCTAATATTCCGAGCACGAAAAACCACCGGATACTCCCATATGTAGTTTCATACATTTTCCGATAAATATAAACACTAGCTCCGATCCAGAATATCAGATCCTCTATTCCGGCCGCAAAGGCACTGTGCGATACCAGCTTTCTGAAACACACGAGTATATAGTATGTACACAGTACGGATATACCGGCTACTCCTGCATACAGAAAAATTCCACTCTCCGCCCCGATCCCCAATATCATCGTTCTACCTACTTAAACAGCTTTGACAGGAAATTCTCCGCCTGCTTTCCCGCCGGCGAAGCACTAGAATAAGCGATACTGTCAATATTACCTGACAAGTCTACTTCTCCTTTTTCCACACTGAGCCGGTTCACATGGAGATCTGTCCCTTTGACCATAAGCATCCCCTGCTCTGTCTCCAGCAGAATTTCGTTCAGATCAAAGGACAAAACATCAAGGACACCTGTCACCATACTGGTTTTTCTGTTATTTACCACAAGCTTGTGCGATTTTGCAATGCGCTGTTCTTCCATACGTGCTCCCTCCCACTCTGTTTTTAAATATATGAGAGGTTGCTCCGAATTATGCATACAGACGGCACAGTTCAGCACGCGCCAATCGCAAAGCCGCACTGACGTGCTCACTGCGGCTTTCGCCGCTGCTTTGCTCATGTTCTG
>ERZ1643247.280-NODE-280-length-64641-cov-33.965968_pt1 | contig 64641 bp, 43 predicted proteins | sample MGYA00579264_ERZ1643247 | MGnify/ENA primary metagenome ERZ1643247 (study PRJEB29033, sample SAMEA4952262) | chicken gut metagenome | biome: Broiler Chicken; feature: Gastrointestinal Tract; material: Caecum | place: Ireland | collected 2018 | study: Broiler... | reverse complement strand
CGCAGGACGAGCGGAAATTCAAAGCGGAAGTAAGTCAAACCATAAAGAGCGAGATTGGTCGAACAGTCGCTGATGCGAAAGCTCACGCGCTCGAACAGGTGGACGAAACACTGTCGGAGATAAAGAAACAACTTAAATCCACGGCGAAAGAAATCGAACGCGAGCGCGAGGATATGCGGATAGAGAGAGGTTTCCGCAAGTTCATGTTTTGGGCAACGCCCGTACTTTTATTTGTGCAGACGATCACTTTGATATTTCTGCTATTGAACTGACAACTGAATAACCGCTAAAAAGGAGAATAAATTATCGAACAAACAGAATGTCGGGGAAAATCGAAGAACCTAAAACCACAGACGGAATATCTGATTCCGATATGAAGTCTTTGGCAAGAATTTTGCTCCCGATTCTACGGGAGTATCTTTCGTCGGACGAAGGCCGTAAGGACTATACCGAATGGAAGAAAAGACAACTGAATATAAAATTAAATAAGGAAGAAAAATCCCGTTAAAGAATATAGGGATAGCCGTTGAAAAAAACGGATTAAAGAAAACCGCCGGGTGTGCGGTATAAAAATACATTTTATCTTATTCAATAAGGTTGCGCCGAACATTATAAACCATGAATAACGGCAAAAGGCGGAGTCCATTACGGACTCCGCCTTTATTTTTATATTGAGAACGATTTATAAGTGTTGATAGAAAAAAATAATCCGAACGTCTTGCGAATCACAAAGAGGTTCGAATTATTCCAAAATGGCTGGGGTAGCTGGATTCGAACCAACGAATGACGGAGTCAGAGGCACTCTAAAAACTCAAAAAATGGCTTAAAACAGCTGAAAACCCCTATAAAATCGCTGGATTTTGACTATCTTCCCCACAATTTGCCCCACAATTAAATTGTCGCTCAAAACAATAAATTATGAGACGTATAGTGACGGCTCGCCTAAATTTGGTGCGCCGTCGCTTTATTCTTCATTGCTCAAAGGGAATAACAGTACATTTATACCCCAAAAATTTGTTTTCGATTGAAAAAAATGCCGTTCTATGCTATAATAAATAAAAACTTTACAAAAAAATTGTAAAACGCCGCAAAAACATCGGCAATAAGCGTGTCGATTTGATGAAGGAGATTTTGGGAGCATAACTATGAGCGAAAAAAATAAAGCCGAAAATTTAGGCGACATCATTATTTATCAGACAGACGACGGCGAAACGCAAATCGACGTTAAATTTGAAGATGAAACCGTATGGCTGACACAACAGCAGATGTCAGAGCTGTTTCAGACATCGCGTACAAATATTGTAGAGCATATCAGACACATTTATGATGAGGGTGAATTGGACGAAAATTCAACCTGTCGGAAATTCCGACAGGTTCGTACAGAGGGTGAAAGGCAAATCGCCCGTGAAATTCCGTACTATAACCTCGATATGATCATCTCCCTCGGTTATCGCATCAAATCGCGGATAGCGACGCATTTCCGCCGTTGGGCAACGGAACGGCTGAAAGAGTATATGATCAAAGGGTTTGCCCTCGACGATAAGCGTCTGAAAGAACTTGGCGGCGGCGATTATTGGAAAGAACTGTTAGACCGCATCCGCGACATTCGCTCCTCTGAAAAAGTTATGTACAGGCAGGTGCTCGACCTGTATGCCACCAGCGTCGATTACGACCCGAAAAGCAGCGAATCGATTGCCTTTTTCAAGATGGTACAGAACAAACTGCACTACGCGGCACACGGACATACCGCTGCGGAGGTAATTTACGAGCGGGCAGATGCCGATGCTCCCTTTATGGGCTTGACGACCTTTTCGGGCGAAATGCCTACGGCGCAGGATATAACAGTCGCAAAGAACTATCTCACGGAAAGCGAACTGAAAATTTTGAACAACCTCGTCGCGGGATACTTCGACTTTGCAGAGGTACAGGCGATGAAACATAATCCCATGTACATGGCAGACTATGTTGAACACCTTGACCGTATTCTATCCTCTACGGGTGAAAAAGTTTTGGAAGGCTCCGGCACTGTCAGTCACGCAAAAGCAATCGAAAAGGCAAAATCAGAATATAAAAAATACCAAGCAAAAACGCTTTCCCCTGTTGAAAAGGCATATTTGCAGACGATCAAAGGTTTAGAAAAACAAGCAAAGAGCAAAGTCAAGAAGGATAAGTAAGGAGCATTCCGACGGCATGATTTGCGGATTAGGTCATATTGAATATGAAAATAAAGATACTACACCAACGAATGAACAAAAAGAACGGTATTTATATTTTCATGATTATTACATAAATAAAGGCAAAAATATCGCAACTACCATTGCCGTGTTAGACTATTTAACGACGCATCAGGAAGATTATGAAAATATTTCTACTATATCTCCCTCTTTCGTGTCTGCCGTTATCAATAATTTTTGGGCACAAGCAATCATTGACCTTTATGCGTTTTATTATAAAAACAATGATTTATCTTTTCACAAATTTTTCTGTTATATAAAGTCAAATTGGAATTTAATTTTTACGGGAGATTTTTATGAATATATTTATCACGGCGAGGAAAAAACAATCAAGCATATAAAATTTTCACAAAAAGATATTTTTGACGCAATAATAAGTTGCGAAAATCTTATTAAAGATTATCAATCCAAAATAAACCTTTTAAGAACTTTTCGCGACAATGTTTTCGCCCATTTCGGTGATGCAAGCAAACAAAAAGAGAAAATTAAAATTTCCATTGAGCTGCTGCAAGAAATTCTATTATTAACCGAGAAAATTATCAATAAATTAGAGGTTTTTTATGACAGGACAGCTACAAGTCTAACCCCCGCCAACGCAACCGACATTTATCAGACTTGCTATGCCGTGTCTAAATTCAAAGAATACAGAGCCGAGATTCATACTTTCGATATGCAAAAGATAAACGCCAAAACAGGTGATAAAAATGAAAAACTGCGGAATTGAATAGATCGGGAAAATTCCCGATAATTGGAACATATCCCTCGCTAGCGTTGCTTGGGCAATTAAATAAAAGCATTACACTAAAATGACACCGTGCTTCAAAGAAGATGATATATCCATATAAAACTCAAAACGTGAAGAGCTCCGAGATATATCTCGGAGTCCTTCTTTATTTCATAAAATACTAAAAAACGATATCAGCCTTCGTCGCAACGTTCAATGGATTTTATGAACGGATTTTCCGCCATGATCTCCTGCAACTGCGCCGACGAATATTCTTCGTCCGTGTTCAATGTCGCATGGTACAGCGTTTCCTTCCCCTTCCGCTCTATCACCAACCGGTTGAATCGGTCCGTCTGAAATAGTTCCTTCACCTTCCCACATTCTTCCCCGCCGTTCAAAAAACAGATCTTTATCTGAAAATACTTCTTCGTCCGAAACAGTTTGCAGTTCATATGGAACAGGCACTGCACCGCGATCAGTATGACCGTTGCGCCCGCCGCTACGATGTACAGCCCCGCTCCTGCCGCCATTCCCACCCCAGACGTCGCCCATACGCCCGCGGCGGTCGTCAGCCCGTGTATTTCATGCTTGCGGTAGATGATGATCCCCGCGCCCAGAAAGCCTATCCCCGATACGATCTGCGCCGCCACGCGCGATGCGTCCGCTTCCGCTGAATCGCCGAATCCGTACTTCGATACCACCATGATCAGCGCGCTCCCCGCACATACGATCGTATGTGTGCGGATGCCCGCTTCTTTGAACCTTAATTTCCTTTCATACCCGATCGCAAATCCGAGCACCACTGCTGCCAGCACGCTGATTAGATGTTGCAATTCTTCTAATATATTTTCCATCATTGTTCATCCTCCCTTATATCACAAAACACAATCACGAGCCTAAGGGCAGTTGTTGATGACCGTATATTTATTTGCTACTTCAGAAAGTAACTGCTTTCGATTGAGGAAGAAAAGAAAATGCATTATACTTTTATCTTCCTTTTTTCGTCTTCAAACTGCGATAATCAAAGTATATTTAATGTAACAATTGCCCCCCAAGAGCTATCTAATATAGGCTTATTTTCATATACCGTTCCGCCACCGTTTTTATCGAGCAAAATTTCCTCCAATTCCGGAACTGATTTTACTTTACCGTTTATATATGCCGTTAATCTTTTTTTGACGTATTGAATTCTATATATTAATCCGCCAAACCGTATATTGATAGTTTCGAAAGAATACGGTTTATAAAGTTTTTCCCAATAAGCCGTAAATAATTGATATAACTTTTTCAATTCTCCTATTAAAGGGGTATAACATTTTTCTATCAGTTCCTTTAACCCAAAAATATCTTTTTGCTGATACGCCACCCTCGTCCGCCTACCTAAATCAGCCTTCAAGTACAAACAATCGCACAATTTTCGAGCGGTTTTAAATATATATCCATATTCTCTGTCGCTTTCCAGCTCTTTCAGCTTGTTGGAATGTTGACTATATATTTCTCCTCCGCCTATTTTTATTGTTGAGTCATATACGCCAACTAGCACATCATTGTACAGCAAATATTTTGAAGGATTATAACGCTTGCCGTCCATGATACCGCGCTCTTTCTCGATTTTCAGCGTGTTGTACCCGTAGCGGTTATACACCCGCACGTTCCGTTTCCAGATCCACGCCGTAATACTTTTAAGGATATGTACGAGCAAGGTATTGTCGCCCCTGCGGAAACGGAAATCATAATAGAGATTGAGAAAGCGGTTAAAGCTCCACTCGGCGATCATGTCCTCTATCGTGTACAACGGGTAGGTGAGCTTCTGTTTTGACGAACTTGCAATGTTCACAATATCGCACAAATCTCTTGCGTCCGCGCCCCAGCTTTCCGGTCGCTGTTCGTCCGTGAATACTTTGATAAACGGGAAGTTGTCTACCGTCGCGCTATGCCTGCACATTTTCAGCCAAGCGTTGAATAAGTCGTTCTTCTGATTCGCCTCCTCGTCCTTCTTTTTCTTTTCCTGCAATTCGAGGTTATTGCCGCGTTCCTTGCCAATCTCCGTTATTGCCACCACGCCGAACTCGAAACTCCCCGCGTTCGGATTATTCTCGATCACCTTCTTTCCGAGCCTAAGAACGTCGAAGTCCAAAATATGCGCGTGTCTGCTGTTCCGCCTATGCCCCTGCGGGAAGAAGTCCGAAAGCCACATGGGGAAATTCCCTTCGTCCATTAAGACGTTATCTGAACGGATAGAGTAGTTCGCCACGATTAAGCTACTTTCGATAACGTAAATAAAATAGGCTTGCGCGTAAGTTTCCAGCACGTCAAACAATGCGCTCACGCTCAAAGCGTCGTCGTATGTAAAGCCGTATCTCTGCGCGTCATAGCCGTAGAGCTGCCACCTTGCGTTGTGATGCCGCATAAACCTTGTCCGTTTCAAGCCCACCCATATTTTGACCGTAGCGAGGTTATACACCGTGCCGTACTCCATGCACTTCTGCAATTCCTTCTCAAAGCATATCCAAGGAAAGAACGGGAACTTCATGTCGTTGCGCTGCAAAATTTCCAACGCCTTCTGGCGAAACATGACCTCTTGCGACAACGCCATGTCCGTAATAGCCGTGGTCTTTTTCTTTCCCATGCTCCCGCAGGTAATGGATACGATAGGCAGCTCGTTGATAAACCCGCAGTTCCGCGCCTCGTAGCGGCGTAACCGCGAAAGCGCAATTCGTCTGCGCCAACGCTGAAACAAATGCCATGCGACGAACAGCAAACTCCAATACGGGAAGTAACGGAACGGTATCTGCACGTCTATGATCAAGCGGCAAATTTGCGGGTAAACCGTCGCTAAATCAAAGGACACGGCAAAATAGAAATAGTACGCCAAAAAGCCCATGAGAACGGACGCGAAGTTGAAGTGAAACACCCACACGGCAACCCAACACCGCCAGATCCAGCCGTGTTCGCGTAAGAAACACGCATATCCTCTTACGAACCGTTTGAGCGGTTGGTAAGTGCATCTTCATAATCTTTTGCAATGATTAATTTCATAACTCATTTACTTTTTAATTATAGAATAAAAGACGTTTTTAATAAATCGTTATCATCCGAGCTTCCGCCCGCCATGATTTCAAATGTTCCAGCTTCGGTAACGCGTTCTTCCCGTGCATTCACAAACGAAAAATCGTTGCGGGTAAAATCGAATTCCAACGTTTTACTTTCACCCGCCGCAAGCGTTATTTTACGAAAAGCAATCAAACGCTTTACGGGAGTTATCACCGAGCTTACAATATCTCTGAAATAAATTTGCAAAACTTCCTTTCCGTCACGCGCGCCCATATTCGTTACCGTTACTTTCAATTTCAACGTCTTGTCGTCGAATTGCAACTGCGAATATGCGAACGAAGAGTAGGAAAGTCCCTTTCCAAAAGGATATAACGGCTTACCCGGCATATCCACATAAGAGGAGGCGTGCCAACCGGGAAGCTGATTATAATATACGGGTTGCTGTCCGACGTGATACGGGAACGAAATCGGCAGTTTGCCGTTTGGATTGAGCTCGCCGAAAATCGCTTTTGCAAGCGCTTTGCCGCCGAACATACCCCCGTTAAAAACCGTTAAAACAGCATTGCTCGAATGATCGATTTCGGCAATACAAAGCGGCTTCGTTGCAACGAGTACGCTCACGATCGGCTTTCCCGTACGGCACAACTTTGCAAATAATTTCTTCTGCGACTCCGTCAACGCCACGTTTGCACGATCGTGTCCCTCCGCCGCAAGATGCGGGTTGTCGCCGCAGGCGAAGATAATCAGATCGCACTCCTCTGCCGCCTTCACTGCATCCGAAAATCCGCCTTCATCGTCCGTTTCAATATCAAAGCCCTTTTTGTAGACGACGTCGCACCCGAACCGCTTTCCAATCTCCTGCACACCCTCGAGCAACGTACAATAGGGACGGCGTGGCGGCTGTTCATAATTTGGTATCGGATGGGTAAAATACGTCCAATCACCGTATTGACAGCGAACGTCGTCCGCGCTCTGTCCAACGACGAGAATGTTCTTATACTTCCCTTCGATTGGCAAAACCCCGTCATTCTTTAACAAAACAACGCTCTCTTCCGCAATTTCCTCGGCAAGCCGCAAGTGCTCGTCGCACCCAAGATAATGCTCGTCCGACTGCTTAAAAGAATCGTCCAATAAGCCGAAACGCTCCTTCATGTTCAAAATTCGCATTACCGCTTCGTCAATTAGCGCCTCGTCCACCTCTCCGCTTTTCACGAGGGAAATCATACTTTCGTAAAATTCAGGCGCGTTCATCATCATATCGTTACCTGCTTTGAGCGCGATAAGGGAAGCATCACGTTCGTTCTCCGCAAGATGCTGTACATGAATCAGATGCGACACGTTCATCCAATCGGTAACAACGAACCCGTTAAAATTCAAATCCGATTTCAAAATTGAACGCAGCAACTTTTTGTCCGCCGTGCAGGGTGTTCCGTCCGTGCTACCGTACGCCGTCATCACGCTTGCACAACCCGCTTCAATCGCGCGCTCAAAGGGAGGAAGAAACATTTCCTTGATCTTACGGTAAGTTACCGAGGTGTCGTAGCTGTCGCGCCCGCCCGTTGCCTCCCCATACCCGATATAATGCTTTGCGCAGGCAATAATCGAAGTAACGGCAGAATTGTCCTCGCCTTGATATCCTTCTATTATCGCCGCACCGAGCTCTCCCGCTAAATACGCATCTTCCCCGAACGTTTCTCCCAAGCGCCCCCAACGAATGTCGCGCCCCAAACAAAGAACGGGCGAAAACGTCCAATGCAGTCCGTCCGCGGAAACCTCCCGCGCCGTTGCACGCCCCATCCGTTTGACAAGTTCGGGCGAAAACGAACATGCCATGGAGAGTTGCGTGGGAAATATGGTCGCTCGATTGTTCAGACAATGTCCGTGAATAGCGTCGATCCCGAATAAAAGCGGTATCTTCGCACCGCTTTCCGTGGCGATTTTCTGCAAGTGCCGCGCGTCGTCGCCCATGACGTGCAAAAACGAGCCAACGCCCCTACGCGCCCATTCCTCCGCTTTCTCCCGTCCGACGCGCGTGTACGGAATCTGAACGAGCTGCGCCACCTTTTGCTCTAAAGTCATAGATTGCAATAATTTCTCTGCCTTTTTCATTTTAATCACCTAAGAATTCTCGTCGTTTGCGTTATGGCTTCCGACATTCATTTTAGCATATCAATTACGGGCAAGTTAAGGCTTAAAAAATCGGGGTGCATAAACGGTTCGCCCGTATCAGGGTGATAGCTTTCATAAAACGCCCCGCTCTCATTGAGATTTTTATTGAGCAAACAGAACGTTACGTTTTTAAGTCTTTCGGCAAGTTGGTCTTCGCCATAACGCACAAGCCCCTTATAAACGCAATAATTGGCTATCGTCCAAACTGCTCCCAGCCAGTTAGATGGATTGCCTGTGCTTTTTACTAAGCTGTACATCTTTTCGTTTTTTGCAAGAGTTCTTATGCCGTATGCCGCAAAAACGTCGTCGTTTTCCGTCAGGTGAACGCACATCCTCTGCGCCCTTTCCTCGTCGCAAATGCCCGCATACATAGGCAAAAAACAGCCCCAAAAACGTATTTTTAGCGGCATAGTCTTCCAGTGGGGAGCAAGACCGGAATGAAATGCAACGCCCTTGACAGTTCTTTCGGTTTTATGAAAATTTATATCCTGCGAGTAATAAATTCCGTCGCGTTCATCCCACATCTCGGTGTTTATTGCAACCTTTAATTTCTCGGCTTTAACTCTCATTTCTGCCGCGCGCTTATCGTTACGCTTTTCCAAGATTTCCGCAAGTGAAACATATTCCAGATAGATGAAGCTGTTCAAATACACATCTGCGCTACTTCTATGCGAACGGTAAAAAACCGTGGGATTGTTATCTATCCCGATCATAATATCGTCCTGCCAGAAATATAACCCCGAATTCCCATCGTATTGGTGCGTTTCAAAATACCGCATATATTTGATGAGTTTCTCAGCGTCGAAACCATAGTTCCCCGAAAACTCACCCGCAAGCATAGCAAACTGACATAAAAAAGGAAGGCATTGATTCAAAGGGGTGCCCTTTTCGTGTTCATCGTGGAAAAAACCCTTAAATAATCCCTCGCTCGTTACCATAGTCGGAATAAATCCGTCCTCTTCCTGCGCGTCTAAAATATTGTGCACACAACCGCAAATATGTTCGAACGCTGTTTTCTTGGAAATCCCTGCATGTGTCATTTCTTCTTCGCCGAACAATTCAAACGCCCGCTTAATCGACAACGCCTCCCAATAGGCATCCCAACTCCAAAGTTCGCTCATATAGCCCGTGCCCGGCACGATAAACGGATATTTCAAGTTTTTTTCGGGCGATTTCAATACCCCTTTTAAACGCAAAAGAACGTAATGTTTTATCTGTGTAGTATCCATAATCCAATCAAAATGCAACGGATATTGCGTCATAGACACCTGTAAATTTACTACCGTAAAATACATTTCTCCCGATTGACTCTCAGCATGAAAAATGAAATGCTCTTTATTCTTTACATTTCTTTTTCAAAACAATTACGGGTTTTTTCATGATTCCCATATCGTGCAACCGATACTCGTAGGACCACATATTGCCCTTCGTATACCACATATTCGGTCCCTTCCAAGAGATCGGCGTCGCCAAATGCAATGCGCCGAACGTGTTGACACGCGTGCCGCATAGCGTTAATTCGAGGGTATGCGTTCCTGCCTTTACCCCATCTATCTCCAACCGATAAGGCGGTATAACGATTTTGCCCGTCTCTTTTCCGTCCAATTTTACGTCAATGAGCGCACCGATATAATAGTCGGTTGTTATGGACAGCACGCCGTCCGAATCGCATTCAAACGGTATCTCATATGTGATGTTTGCCCCGTAAAAAGGTAGCCCTTGACGAACCAAGGAATCGAATGAAAGCCGTTGAACAGGCGCAATCAATTTTGCACAGCTTCCAAGCACACTTACGCCGAAATTGCCGAGTAAAAATAAATTTTCAAGACTGATTCGCTCGCTAATCGGAACGCGGACGACGAGCGTGTTTAGCCCCTGTTTTAAGGGAGGAAGTGATAAAGTGTGAATTTCGCTGTCGACATAATATCCAATCGAATGTAATGAAACGCTTTCTCCATTTAACCGTACTTCTTCGACAAATTCATAACCAAGCATACAGCACACGGCAATTTCGCTTTCAATACGGAATTGCAACCAAACAGATTCCTCGGGCTGTTTTGCCGATAGTCGCCATGGCTGCATATCATATCCGTTTGCCGGTGTATAACCAAGTTCTTCCCGTGCCAATCTGTCAATCCGCAACATTTCTTCTCTTGAAGCATATTTTATCCCATCGCGAGACCATTCGGGCATATCAAGCACCAAAACATTCAATTCGCTTAAAGAATAAGATACCTTCTCGTCAATCGAAATACAAAGTTCGTCCAAATCGGCGCGTTCCTTTTGAACATTTTGTATTTTGGATTCTTCTATCGGAACAAACTCATAAAGAAAAGAATCAAGCGGATAACAGGGCGCAAGAATTACGGTATTGCCGTTTTCATGCCGATATTCCGTTTCTTTGATTTCGCCGTTAAGCGTATCGTACAGCTTCGGGAAATACGTTCCCTTCAACGAAACGCGCAACGTATCGAATGCACAGTCGTTGCCGTCCATACGGGACGGTTCGTCGCAATGCGCCAAAAAAAGCCACTTCCGCTCGCCTTCTTCCCGTAAATTATAAACAAAGTCTTTTCGACGCTCACCGTTACTCCCATTCACGTCCACTTCGCGTTCTTCTTTTAACGCATCCAAAACAGCAGATTGTGAAAAATCAACGCGACGGGCTTTCTCCCACAGTCCCTTTGCCGCCCCGCTCTTCGCTCCGTCCACGCATACGGGACAGGTCCCGCAAACGATCACTTTTCCGCCCGCTTGCAAAAATCGATTGATTGCGTCCAACGTTGCGGAACGAATCGTTACAATGGGCGGAATAACAACGGCTTTATAAACCATCTCGCCCAAACAAAATCCGTCTTGATTGGCACGGTACAAATCAGGCAACATGCTTTCACTGAAAAAATCAAAATCTATCTGCCCGCGCAGCAACCATTCCGTAACATTTTGGAATTGCTCATCTAACGCTTCGCCCGCCGTAGCCGTATGCTCACGCACGCCCACCGACATCCACGCGCTCTCAACAGGGTGTAACACCGCAACGTTCACAAGCGGTTTCCCACGCGTCAACGCCGTATTGATACGGGCAAAATGATCCTCGATGTAGTTGTATTCCTTGTACCAACTCGATTGATATCCAATACTTGCAGGGTAGTCTCGTTTTGCAGATCCTCGCATACTCACCCAAGCCAAGTGGGGAACGCGAAGCGTCACGCCAAGCGCCGCCTGCCAATCGCCTTGGAATTTGTGACCGCGGAAATCATAATCCCAACCCGTGACGCCATACAATTCAGAAGTCATGCCCTCTTTTCCGTATTGATGTACGACGGATTGTGCTTGTTTGATTGTCGTAAACTCTTTACGGTTGCACAACATATCAATTCCAGGAATATCGAAATCACGGTAATGACGCATTGCCTCGCCGACCGCCCGCATTTGCGAGAACAAAGTAGGCTCTTCCATCACGTGTCCCGTAAAAGCGATATGATGTTTTCTGCACCAACTTCCGATTCGTTTACTGAAGCCCTGCTCAAACAATTCCGCCGCCGTCATAAAGAAGCGATAGCGTTCGGTGTTGGGAGATAAGTCACTCCTTTCCCACACCACCTCGGGAAACTTTTCTAAAATATCATACCCGAACTTATGGAGAAATCTTTGGGAAAAGTTCTGCGTCCAAGGGAAAACCGAATCTGCGCCGTCACGGGCATACCCCTTAAAGGTCATGGCGTAATATCTTGGCTCATCGGTAAAAATGGCGGGAACTGATTTCCCGAATTCCTCCCCGAGCGTATTGTAATAGGCGTCGTAAGTTACCTCGATAAATCTATCTACCGCCTCGGGATTCATCGTATCGAGATAGGTATACCCGTTGAACCAACCCGATTTTTCTGCGAGCATAGAATATGCAAACCAACGCTCTCCGATCGTCTCGCAATTTTTATCCGACAAAGAATAACTTTTGAGTTTTCCGTATTCATCGAAGACAATATCGTAGGTTGCAAGCAACTTTGGATCCTGTTCACGTCCTTTGTATTTCTTCTGCGTTTCATCCGGCGTCAAGCGCGAAAGCACAAGCATCTTCTGCCGGAACGCTTTATTCTCCGTTACATATCCGCCCGCCGCCCCGCTCGGCCAGCGATCCTCATCGTATAGATAAGAATACATTCCGAGTTCTTTGGCTTTCTTGTTGCAGGCGGAGACGAGGTTCATAAATTCCTCGCTCAAATATTTTGTACTCATACCCGAACGAGTGTGCATAAAGAACCCGCCGAACCCCATTTCTTTCAAGCATTCGACCTGCCGCAACAGTTCCTCTTCGTTTAAGTCGGTATTCCATGCCCAAAAAGGTGCACCGCGAAATTTCGCAGGCGGATTTGAAAATTCTTCTATCGTAAGCTGCTTACTTTCTTTTTTGTGATATATCATACATTTCCCTCCGCCGAAGCTAACGGCATTCGCCTAACCTAAATCAGGCTTATCGACAAATTCAATCATCGGCTCGCCTTTCATCGCGTCGTTTTCAAAAACGATAATCTCATTCTTGCCCTTTTTCAAAATACTTTTGGGCACATATAACGTTTTTTGGGGCCCTATCTCCCAGTACCTTCCGAGATTGAAGCCGTTAAGCATTACGAAGCCCTTCGTAAAATAATCCGTGCGTAAAAACGTATCACATGCTTCGTCTATCTCAAACTCGCCCTTATAAAAAACAGGCGCCGCAACATTTGTTTTTCTGTAACGCAACCCACTGAGATTTTCCATAGGCAATAAATACGTATTCCAACCGAAATGCACTTTTCCATCCAACAAGCATCTTCCAACGATACCCTTTTTCCCCATCATTTTCGATCCGAAATTAACTCTGCCCATATTTTCGCACAGGATAAACAACGTATCGCCCATTTTCGCATCAAACTTAACTTTCAGTTGATGATCGTTAACGTACACTGTGCCAATTTGTTTCCCGTTGATATAAACATGCGCCCGATCGCCTATTCTCTCAAAGGACAGTTCGGCATTCCTATAATCCCGATTCAATTTTGTTGTATACAACACATATCCGTAACCGCCGCCGTAGTCTTCCATACATTTAGGCACATTCGAATATTGCGGATCAGACAAATATTCGAGATTATCGAATAGATTCGCACTCTTTGTCAACTTCACTTTTCCGTATGCCGCTTTTTTACGATTCGGCGGAATTCTCGGAAGCTCACCGCCTATATGCTTTTTGATTATTTCCCTGACGGCAATATATTTAGGCGTCACATCTCCGCACTCCGTGAGCAACGCATCATAATCGTAACTCGTTACATCCGCACGGTATTTATCGTCATGATTTGCACCGTTTGTAAAACCAAAATTCGTTCCTCCTATAAACATATACATATTGATACTGCCGCAATCGAGTATGCTGTCTACAACTTCGGCATATTTTTCTGCGGAAGTCGTATGGTGCTTTTCGTCGCCCCACCCGTCGAACCAACCATTCCAACACTCCATGCACATCTTGGGATAATCAGGGAACATTTTGCTATGAGCGGAAAAGTTTCCTTCTGCTCTGCTGCCGAAATTGAGCGTCGCCAAACAATCGTCTATCGTACCGTCGAGCAAACATTGTTCGCTTATTCCGTCCGACGTAAAAATAGGGACATCGATACCGAACTCCCGAAATATATGATACAGCTCCGTAAGATACCGTTTATCATCTCCGTAATATCCGTACTCGTTTTCGCATTGCACCATGATGATCGGTCCTCCGTTGCTGATTAAAAGCGGACGGATTTCGCCGAACAATCTTTCGAGATACTTTTTCAACCGCAACATATATGCTCTGTTCGAGCAACGTATTTCAATATCCTTATCGTTTTGAATCCACCACGGCAATCCTCCGAACTCCCATTCGGCGCAAATATACGGACCGGGACGAAGGATAACGTAAAGATTATGCTCTTGCGCCGTTCTTATGAACTCGGTTATATTCAATATTCCTTCGAAATCGTATTCGCCCGGGTGCTTTTCGTGCATATTCCAAGCGCAGTACGTTTCTACAGTATTACAACCCAACGCACGCATTTTGTCGAAAATATCAGGCCAAGTGTCCGGCATATTGCGAAAGTAATGCACCGCACCCGATATTATCTTTATAGGTTTCCCGTTTATAAGAAATTTTTTGTTTTTTATTTCAAATCTCATAATTCTTTTGATGCCTTCACGTTTAATATTGTTTTATAAACATTATCGCCGTACAAACTATTAAGTGTTTATTTGCGCCCTCAATCCTCCGAGTATTTTATCAGTGAATTGGGTGCCCACGCTATATATCGTATAGTTTTACCGCACTGACCGTTAAAAGGTAAAATATTATCGTCGAGCGCGGAGATGCTTTCTCTCTTGCCGCTTACATATTCGCTTAATATTTCGCGGCAATGCTGAATGCGCATTAACAGCGCACCGTAGCGCATATCATGATGTTCAAAGCCGTTAAGTTTGCATTCCCTATCCCACTGCGCCCTGAACGATGCGTAAAGCGTTTGTACACGTTTATATAACTCATCATAGTCAATGATAATCTTTGCAATCTCGTCCTTATTCTTTGATTGGTACGCCTTTCTCGTGCGCACGCCAAGCGTATATTTTATACTCATCATGTCACAAAGCGCACTCGACGTTTCAAAAATATATCCGTAGTTATTATCGTTGCGGTATCGATCTATCTCAGCTTTTGCCTGTGCAAAGATTCCCGCTTTGCTTTCATCCACGGTACTGTCGAGCCAACCCAAAAACGGATCGGAGAATAGCATATATTTGGTCGGATTGTTGCTTGTATATTTTCCGTCAAGCAAATCGGGCAAATCCAACGACATAAATCCGTCGCAATCTATCCCGAATATCTTTTCGAATTTTGTTTTAATATCCCTTTCGTCGTAATTCCCTCTGTAATTTTCGGCAGCAAACATTAGCGCAGGAAGTACCGAAAACAGTGAGCTTTCTGCTCCGTCGTCCTTCCACTCGGTTATTATAACGTCGTCGATCCCATTCTCCGCACAAGCTTTTAACGCAGCTCCGTTGTTAAGAATGCTATATATATTGTGCGGCGTTATTCCCGTCCAACTCCAAGCCCCGCCTGCAAAAACTACGTTATTGTTAAAACTCTTATGTGTTTTAAGTTTGGCGTCAAAGACTTTGAAATCGTTCGTGTAATAGTTCCAATAAATAAGATCAAGATTTTTCGGCACAAGTCCGATAACCTCATTTGTAAACTCTTGCAATTTATCCGAACGATAATCGAAGCCCGCAATATGAAAGAACATATCCGACCACATCATAGGCTTAAAATTGTACTTATCGGCTATTTCGCACACTCTTTTCAGGTGATCGAGCATTGCGGTCATTCTGTTTTTATTGCCATGAATATCCGCATATCTACCGCGACCGACGAGAAATGCCTCGTCCATACCGATATTTATTCTTTGAGACGAATATGCTTTTCGGCATGTTGCAAAGATATTCTCTATGAGTGCATACGTGCGCTCGTCGCCCATTAGAAGGATATTGCCCGTGTCGGTGATGCTTGCATATTCACTCCAACGCGTAACGCCTTTTAGATGTGCAAGCGTTTGAATCGCAGGAATAAGTTCTATGCCGCGCGATTTTGCATAAGAATCCAATCGCTTTATTTCATCCACGGAATAAGCACCGCGAAGATAGCCAAAATATGGCTCGTTTTGAACGAGTATTGTATCCTCGGTGTACAGTTGCAGTGAATTATACCCCATTTTCGACAAAGCGTCAATATATTTTTCGAGAGCAGCTTCGGTATATACCGCGCCACGCGAACAGTCCAGCATGACACCCAAGTTTTTCATAGATATTCTCCCTGAATTCTAATCTGTCTTATTCCTCATCACAACGCTCTACGGAAAGAATAAACGGATTATCCGCCATTATTTTATTGAGCATTTGAGAAGAATAATTCTTTTATCAATATTTCCAACATTATTTGTTATACCCGCAATGATAAAAAAATCAATCGGTCTTTTAGCAAGCACCGTTTAAGAGGGTGACGGGAATAAAATACCTCTCCCCTCTGCCGTTAACCGAAATCTCAAAATTAATCTCATACTTTGCTTTTTGCAAACCAACAGGAGTAAAGAGGATATTGATCGAATTTGTATAGTTTACTTTACAGGAATGCCACTGCTCAAGCCCTACCGCATATTCCGCTCCGTTCTTTATCTTCCACTCTTCCGGAACACCATGTACCCTCAGCGTTATAAATTGAGGATAAAAATACCCGTTTGCAAACGTTACCGTTAATTTTTTCTCTTGATTTTCGTTTATATTAACAAGCATTTCATCAAACTTGACTTTCACCGTAAGCCCTGTAAAGTGAAAGCGCGCGGTATAGGGACTTTCCGCAAGCAATTCTCGGAAGTCCTCTTGCTTATGTATTTGAAATACATCTCTATGTTCCGCGTATTCAAAATTTTCGGCTTTTATTATTTCAAATCCGTTTTCTGTAAAATTGCATCTGCTGGAAGAAAAAACAGGGAACTGTTTCACCACTCTTTTGCAAAATTCCGAAACAGTCTGCGGCACATTTAACATATCGTCTGTACGTAGCGAACAGACGGCGATCTTTTCCGAACAACTTTTCACCCACTTTTCCGGCAAAGACGATGCGCCATGCGTGATTCCCAAAATCGCACCCAACGAACCTGCCGTACAATCGGCATCTTCGCCGCAATTCACCGCCAAACAAATGGATTTACCGAAATCGCCCCCGCCGTACAACCAACCAATCAGGACGATCCCGATACTTGCGGGGGCATCATGCCCGTGTACCGCTCGGGGGATATCTTCGTCCTTTTCCTGAACGGGACATCTTTCGCACGCCGTCACCTGCGGCGTTCCCTTCCATTCGCCGCAGATTTCCCCGAAACTCGAAGGTTCGGCGATCAACAATTTTTTTCTTGCCGTTTTCCAATCGTCTCCGTTTTTATAACAGTTTATTACCAAGTTGACGGCATTTCGCACGCCGCACGATTCGGGAAGATAGGAGAGCCCTGTTTTTATCAGTCGATAGACGTCGCTTTCGAAAAACGCCGCCGCCTGTACCGCCGCCATAAATACCGCCGCATAGATCCCCTCGCCGCTGTGATCGACGCACGCATCGTAATAGGCGTAGTTTGCCGCCAATGCGGGATTACCCGCACACAAACACGCCCAGATTTCCGTTCTGATCCATGCGCCGTTGCTTTCCCGGTTTTCGTTGCGGATATATCCGGAAAGAGGCGGCAAGATACCCATCGCGTAATTATTTTTGCCTGCGCCGTATTCGGAAATGGCCAACGAAACATAAGTTTCCCAATATTTCGCCAAAGTATGAGAATCGATATTCTTCCCCTCGTGCTCCACCGCAGACAGCCATACGAGCTGTAAATCCACGTCGTCGTTCGGTACGGGAGAAGAAATATCTTGCATGAAATCATCGATATCATACACGCCGCGATAGCATTCAAAGGGCGCGCCGAGCGTTCCGCCGATGTTTTTCCCGAGATAGCACCCCTTGACTTTATCGCAGTATTCTTGATAATTGATTTTTATTTTATTATCCATAATGTTTCCAACCGTTACTTTCCTACCCGTGTGTTTAACCGTTTTTTATTGCCGCTTTTCAGAAATTGCAACAATTCAGTAGTCCAATCGGTCTGAATAAAATCGGCGCCCTTGCTACAAAGCCATCCCCAACCGCGCGAAGCCCCTTCCGTTAAGGAAATATCGTCGGTGCGTCCTGCCGAAATGACCTCTTTCTCATTATAAATGATCGCGTTCATCCATACGAGCAACCCCTTTTCGTGCATAGCACGGACATAGCCGTCGGAGGCGATTTCATCTGTTTCCTTGTCGAACAGAGCCTCGATCCCGATAAGACGAATATTTCTTTCCGCAAGCCGTTCGGTAACATCATCTTTGTGCCATGCCAAAGTCATATACATGAGATCGGGCGCATACTGCTCCACCTCGTCCCACGATTTTTCGTCGGCTGGCGTTTTTACGATCACCTGGTTTTCTACCCCCGCTTTACGGATCTCTTCGGTTATGCCGGGGACGTCCGTCCAGAATTTGTCAACGTTGATATAAACCTTATTTTTCAACAACGACAAAGCTTCCGCAAGAGATGGAATCTTATAATGCGTCGGCGCACTGTCGGAATTGCGGAGCGTTAATTCACGGATTTCTTCCGCAGCCATATCACAAAGGTATTTTCCGCATTGAATAAAAACAGGCTCCATACCGGGATGAAAGACAAAATATTTTCCGTCTTTGCTCTTGCTCACGTCGATTTCCACAACGTCGGCACCTTGGTTCACGGCAATTTGATATGCCGCGAGCGTGTTGCAGGGAATATTTGCCCCGCTCACGCCTCTGTGTGCAGCGACGAAAGGTCGGGCAATTGCTTTTCTTGCTTCGAATATCGATTTCTGAAAATCCATTTTTTTGTCTCTTTTTATCTTTTTATAGGTAGCGAGTTTGTCTTTAACCGAATGATCAAAGACAAACCCTTTGCTTACCTTGTTCCCATTATACGTTATCTTTTGCTCTATGGGCAAATTTTACGTTACTTCGTTTCGAGCGCGTCACCAAGCAATTCCTTTGCCGACGTTGCATAATCCAAGTTGCGGTTCCAACCCTTTTCGCTCTCTTCCGAACCCGTATATATCGTGTTCAGACGCGCGCCAAACGATGTGATCGCGTCCGTCACCGCATTTTCAAACGTTACGACTTTCTTCATCGCGCCGTCGATTACAAAGTATACTTCCAGATTTCCTTCCGTCGTGCGGCAGATCGCCACGCGCAATCCGTTGTTCTTTAAGAGCGCGTTCTCCTCCGCCGTCATGATATAACTGTTCGAACTATATGACTTGCCATTGTAATACCGAACGCCGCCGTTATGATCCGTTGCTCCGCTAACTCCGTCCGGATGTCCGATTTCAATCCAATTGTGACCGGGCGCACCGAAGTAAATCGCGATCATCGAACCGTACCTCAAGCTCGATCCCGCGCCCGAAAGCCGTACCGTTGCACCAAACCATACCTCGCCTTCAAGGTTGAGTCCCGTCAACAACAGGTTTCCGACAGGACGGTTGCCTGCAATTGAATTGACTGCAAAATCACTTCCGAGCTCTGCTATACAGCTGCCGTTCGCATAATTGATTCCGTTCGTGAACTGCAATTTTAATGTCGCAGCATTTCCGTCGCAAACGAAGTCCGCTCCCTTCAACTTGCCGTTCATCGCCGTCGTCGTTACGCCATAAGTTGCGCCGACCTTCAAGCCCTTTATTTCGGGAACGGCGTTGCTTGCTTCCACCGTTACGGTGTGCGTGTCGCTTTTATCCACCTTATTCGTAAGCGTTATCTGTGCACCCTGCAACGATACCTTGCTCGCATCGATCGCCGCGCCGTCATTATAGCCCAACGCAAACGTGACGTCCGATTTCACGACTTTGGTTTCCACGGTAATTTCAAATAAGTTGCTATCGCCGTAAACCTGCGAATACGTACCGTCCGTTCCTGTAACCGTTGTACCGTTTACCTTTACCGCAACAATCTCATAGTAATCGCTTTCGGGTACTACCGTAAACGTAACCACATCGCCGCTTTCATACGTTTTCTGCAAATCCGCATTATCCGCAACCTCCACGATTGTGCCCGTATGCGTGCCCAATGTCACCTTGCCTTTTTCCGCCGTCTTTACCTCAATTTCGGTCTTGCCGTAGAATACGAAGGAATATTCTCCGTCCGTTGCCGTCGCCTGATCGCCGTTTACCGTTACGCTGCTGACTTTATATCCGTTCTTAGGCGTTACCGTAAACGTATAGGTTTTGCCGACTTCGTATGCAGAAGGATTCCCCGTAATTGCGACCGCGGCGGTATCGTCCGTCGTTGAATTATTTACTTTAATCTCAACCGTTCCGAGAGTGCTACCCAGCAATTCCTTTACCGACGTTGCGTAATCCAAGTTGCGGATCCAACCCTTTTCGCTCTCTTCCGAACCTGTATAAATTGTGTTCAAACGTACACCGAACGATGTAATCGGATTCGTTATCGCGTTATCGTACGTTATCACTTTTTGCAACGCACCGTCAATTACAAAGTATACTTCCAGATTTCCTTCCGTCGTGCGGCAGATCGCCACGCGCAATCCGTTGTTCTTTAAGAGCGCGTTCTCCTCCGCCGTCATGATATAACTGTTCGAACTATATGACTTGCCATTGTAATACCGAACGCCGCCGTTATGATCCGTTGCTCCGCTAACTCCGTCCGGATGTCCGATTTCAATCCAATTGTGACCGGGCGCACCGAAGTAAATCGCGATCATCGAACCGTACCTCAAGCTCGATCCCGCGCCCGAAAGCCGTACCGTTGCACCAAACCATACCTCGCCTTCAAGGTTGAGTCCCGTCATCAACAGGTTTCCAACAGGACGGTTGCCCGTAATTCCGCTCACCGCGAAATCTGTGCCAAGCTCCGCCTTGTAGCTTCCGTTTCCTGCAATATTGTTTGCGAGTTGTAACTGCAATTTTGTCGCAGTTCCGTCGCAGACGAACTCTTTCACTTTCAGATTGCCGTTCATCGCCGTCGTCGTTACGCGGTACGTTCCCGTCTTCATGCCCGTGATTTGGGCAATCGCATTGTTTTCACCTACCGTTACCGTATAATTCACGCTCTCTTCGTCTGCTTTCGTCAACGTGAACGTTGCGCCCTGCAACGAAACCTTGCTCGCATCGATCGCCGCGCCGTCCTCATAACCCAACGTAATCGTTACGTCTGCCTGTACGACTTTGGTCTCTACCGTGATTTCAAATTTTTCCGATTCGCCGAATGTCATGGAATATTTTCCATTTTCCGCCGTTACCGTTTCGCCGTTCACCTTTACCGCAACGATCTCATAGTAATCGCTTTCGGGTACTACCGTAAACGTAACCACATCGCCGCTTTCATACGTTTTCTGCAAATCCGCATTATCCGCAACCTCCACGATTGTGCCCGTATGCGTGCCCAATGTCACCTTGCCTTTTTCCGCCGTCTTTACCTCAATTTCGGTCTTGCCGTAGAATACGAAGGAATATTCTCCGTCCATTGCCGTCGCCTGTTCGCCGTTTACCGTTACGCTGTTGACTTTATATCCGCTCTTAGGCGTTACCGTAAACGTATAGGTTTTGCCGACTTCGTACTCGGAGGGATTCCCCGAAATTACAACCGAGGCGGTGTCGTCCGTCGTTGAATTATTTACTTTAATCTCAACCGCCGTACCAAGCAGATTGCCGAGCAATTCCTTTGCCGAACTTGCATAGTCCAAGTTACGGATCCAGCCCTTTTCGGCTTCGTTCGAGCCCGTGTAAATCGTGTTCAAACGCACGCCAAACGATGTGATCGCGTCCGTCACCGCATTTTCAAACGTTACGACTTTCTTCATCGCGCCGTCGATTACAAAGTATACTTCCAGATTTCCTTCCGTCGTGCGGCAGATCGCCACGCGCAATCCGTTGTTCTTTAAGAGCGCGTTCTCCTCCGCCGTCATGATATAACTGTTCGAACTATATGACTTGCCATTGTAATACCGAACGCCGCCGTTATGATCCGTTGCTCCGCTAACTCCGTCCGGATGTCCGATTTCAATCCAATTGTGACCGGGCGCACCGAAGTAAATCGCGATCATCGAACCGTACCTCAAGCTCGATCCCGCGCCCGAAAGCCGTACCGTTGCACCAAACCATACCTCGCCTTCAAGGTTGAGTCCCGTCATCAACAGGTTTCCAACAGGACGGTTGCCCGTAATTCCGCTCACCGCGAAATCTGTGCCAAGCTCCGCCTTGTAGCTTCCGTTTCCTGCAATATTGTTTGCGAGTTGTAACTGCAATTTTGTCGCAGTTCCGTCGCAGACGAAGTCTTTCACTTTCAGCTTGCCGTTCATCGCCGTCGTCGTTACGCCGTAAGTTGCGCCGATCTTCAATCCCTTTATTTCGGGAACCGCATTGCTTGCTTCCACCGTTACGGTGTGCGTGTCATTTGCATCCGCCTTATTCGTAAGCGTTATCTGCGCACCCTGCAACGATACCTTGCTCGCATCGATCGCCGCGCCGTCCTCATACTTCAAAGTGGGCGTCACGTCTACTTTCACCCGATTCGTTTCGATTGTGATAATGAAGAAGCCGTCCGACGGGAATGCGCAGGAATATTTGCCGTTTTCCGCCGTTACCGTTTCGCCATTCACCTTTACCGCAACGATCTCATAATAATCGCTTTCGGGTGATACCGTAAACGTAACCGCATCGCCGCTTTCGTACTCCTTCTGCAAATCCGCATTATCCGTAACCGCCACGGTTGCGCCCGTAGTGTCACCCAACACCACCTTTTTACTCTTTCCCACGCTGATCAATTCGAGATTGAGCGGTCCGCCGTAATAGACGAACGTATAAGTTCCGCCTGTAAGATGAATGATTTCGCCGTTCAGAAGAACCTTCGTAAGCACGTGTGAATTATCCGCCGTAACGTTTAACGTAATTTCCTCTTTATAGCGATACGTTTTGCCCGCCTCGATTCCCGTAACGGTAACGCCCTCTCCTGCCGTAACGCTCGCCGATTGGCTTAACCGCGTCCCGAAGTCCGCGATTGCCTGTTCGCCGCAGGAGAACGTGTAGTCCGTAATCTTTACGGGCAGATTGAGCACCGTAAGCCCCATATAGGCTTCGGTTTCCGCCGTGATGTACGGAACTTCCACCGTGGCGTAAAGTGCGTCGTTACAGAACAGATAGAAGGTCTCTCCATCACGAAACGCAGTGAGTGTAAAGCCCTCCTCTCTCGTCGGATCGAACGGCGTATTCGTATTAAAATTCCGTTTGCCCGTAAAATCCTCCCCGTTCACGGGATCTGCCCAATACAAGCTATTAAAATGATTGCTTTCTTGCAAATTGAGCGTAACGCCCATGTTCAAGGTGCAACGCGCCGTTACCCCCTCAACCGTAGTTCTATCTCCATAGAACGCCAATCCGACCATAGGATATTGATCGCCGTTATTTTGGGTTTCTTCTAATGCCTCTTTATCCACCGTGAACTTTGCCTCGGCAAAAAGCACGGTGTCCTTGATATCTCTTACGTACAAACGAGCCTCACGGCGTTTTGAAGGATCGGTTGCCGCCGCAAAGGTCACCTCACGATCCTCGCCCGCGACGTCGCCATCGAGACGAAATGCTTCGTCATATTCCAAACGATCGTCCCACATCCCGAACACTTCGCCCTGCGCTTGAAGGACCTGCCCCGTTTTGCCATATTTTAACCACGAGGAAGGCGTCATCCAGCCGTGACCGAATTCGGCATCGAGCATCTCCCAACATCGCGTTGCCGTTCTCGTCTGTTCTTCCAAATTGAAGTCGGCATAACGATGGGACGCAAACGTTGACATCACCTCTTCGGGAACGTCCTCCCCGTCGATAAAAGGCAACGCACTCCACGGAATGAACGCTTCCACCCCGTAGCCCTGTGCGTTTTTACTGTTCAATTCCGCGCCTTTGGTATCCACCCCGGAATACATACCGACCGTACCGAGTTTCATCTGAACACCGTTCACCGTCGTATAATATCCGCTGATTTGTCCGTCTACCGAAAAACCGATTTCGGCAATCCCGGGGTTAGATTCCGTCTTTTTCCTTTCATCGGCAACGTAAACGGAAACTCCTGTCTTTCCAAACGCTCTCGTCGGAACCTGATAGGTATTACGATTGAAATCGTCCCATTTCAATCCGCTATACAGCACGGTGTCTTCCGATTTGACACCCACATATAAACCCTTTTCGTCGGTAACAACGGTCGCTTGATATGTTACATCGTTCTCAAATCCCGGAAGATTCGCATTCTCTCCGTAACGGTTGGCAGGATTGGACGTCATGCTGTGCCATGCGGCGCCCGTCCATATCTCCTCGTCGAATTTTCCATCCAACAGCGCGCGATCCGTCTGATAGTTCTTTTCGCCCAGATTTCTCTCGTAATCGTCAAACACATAGGACGGCACGCTACCCGCGCAACCCGCAATTAACGCGCCCGTCCCTAAGAGCGACAACGTGATAACCGCAGATAAATACGTTTTCTTTTTCATATATTTTTCCTCCTTATTTCCCGAGCACATAGATTTCGGAAATATTGAACGCCTTTTCCGAATCAATGGTAATGCGAATGGTTTTTACGGAAATTTCGTTGAACTCCACGCAGACCGATCCGCCCGGACGCGCCATTTCCATTGCTTCGTAGAAGTATCTCTCTTTATCGAACGCCAAATCTTTGATATACGCCGTACTTTGAATTTGCTCTCCGTCTTTTTCGGCGGTAAAATCGAATTCGACGCGGTCGATTTTATCAAACCAATTTTCATAGTCGCGCGCGTTAAACACCATCAAGGCGCGGATCGTTCTGTAATCCTTGAAATCAAGCGTGATCGTCGTCTTTCCCGAGGTCGCGTTAAATTCGGAAATTTGATCGTGGTGCGTCATAATATTGAGCAAACCGTCGTTAATCGCTTCCTTGTTATCGCCACGGTTTACGCTGACCGTTGCTTCTTCCGCGATATTGCGGTATGTCGCATCCGGACCGAGCTTGGGCATCGGCGCATAGGAAGGACCGTTGGCATTAAACACCTTCACTCCCTGATCGTTCACATACGATTTCACTTCATCCACGCAAATACCGCGGGTATTATTAACGGGATTCGCGCGTTCGTACAGCCCTTGGTAAAATATATACAGTTTCCCGTCAAATCTTAAAAAACAATGGTGTCCCGGTCCGGAAACATGATCCCAAAGCGAATCAGAAGCAATCACCAACCCTCCTTCTTCCATGGAAACCTTCTCAAACGGACCGAGCGGCGACAAGCCGATTGCCTGACCGACGGCATATTCCTTTTCATATGCTCCGTTCACCGAAAAAGTCATATAGTAATGGTCGGTTTCGGAGTCGTACATCATGTGCGGGCCCTCTTCGATCGCTTCAGCACCTCTCGGATAGTCGATTTCTTCCGTTCCGTTTACGGTTTTGTAGCCGTAGCGGGTCAAGGGTGTCAACGTCTCCCATAAGGGATCGTCCGTCCAATTTTCTCCCAACTGCATTCCGAAAATATATTCCTGCGACGGCTGACAACTGGAAAAATAAAGATACTTTTTACCCGTTTTCGTATCATAAAACGGATCGGCGTCGATCATCGTCATGCGATCGGGCAGGGCGGATTTCAACGCTTGATATTTCTCCGTTTCGCCGTTTTCCTCAAACGCGGAGAGCGCTTCGTAAAAATCCTCGTGTGCAAGGAACGGATGACCGATGCCGATTTCGCGCGCATCTTCGTTTTGCCCCTCGCCTTCCGTGTTCGTATACTGAACAAACGGTCCAACGGGACTGTCGGAAACGGCTACCCCGATGCTGAAAACGACGTTAACCGCTGCTTTTCTTGTAATATGCACGGTTTTCAGTCCCAACACGCACTCCTGCGCCCATACCAGCTTTTGTTCGTCACTTGCTTCCGAACCCGTATTATTTGTGTCGTAGTCGTTGAGCGTCTGCCTTGCTTTTTCCCACTCCTCGGCAGTATATCCCTCGGCGGGAGTTTCTTCGCTGAATTTCGTGCGCAACGCCTCGATTTGGGACTGCGCCGTAGCGAAATCGTATCCCCGCACTTCTTTCTCAATGGCTTCGTACTCTGCTTTTTCCGCTATGGAATCGTAAAGATTGTCGTTGTCACGACCGTCCCAGGCGGCCGAGAAAAACAAATAGTATTTCCCGTCCGTTTCATCATAAACACACTCGGGCGCATATAGACGGTTTTGCGCCCAACTGCCTTTCTCGGGCAGGAACGCCGTCTGTACATACTCCCAGTCAATCATATTTCGGCTACGGTTTACGCCGAAACTTTTCACGTTATCGGCATCTCCCGTCGAAAACATATAAAAGTATCCTCCGTATTTCGCGTCCCGTTCTTCGGGCACCCACAATACCGAAGGATCGGCGCTGTAAGTCGTCATGTCGTTACGGTAAAACAAATCAGGGTTGTAACTCTGATCCGCCGATTGATCGTAGTGGGGCAATTCGTTTCCGCTTTCCCTGCTACTGCATCCGCTTGCAACGCAACATACCAATAAAATGCCGGACAAGCCGACGGCTAAAAATTTACTTCTCATATCATCCTCCTAACATATTTTTGATTTAATATTTTTTCTTGTTTTTTGCAAGTTAGCCCTTCACGCCGCCAACAACAATTCCCTTAATAAAAAATTTCTGCAAAAAGCAATAGATGAGAATAAGCGGTAACATTCCCAACACCGCGGAAGCACAATGGATATTCTCTTTTCCCAAACCCGGGAACGTACCCCTCACGTCCGCTAAAACAAGCTGTAACGTCGCCAATTCCGGTACGCCTTCCAAATATAACAACGGTCCCATATAGTTGTTGTATCCTCCGACGAAACCGAAAATGAACTGTGCGACAAACGCAGGGATTGCAAGCGGAAACAATATCAGAAAAAATGGCCCGAAAATTCCCAAACCGTCGATTCTTCCCGCTTCTAATAAGCTGTCGGGGATCCCTTCGTAAAACATCTTCAAGAAAAACACCGTTCCCATACCGCCGAACATACCGGGTATGATAAGTGGAAGCGGCGTACCCACCCATCCGATTTGCGAATAGAAAGCGTAGGAAATGATACCGAACGCACCGAGCGGAACGATGGAAAGCAAATATGCAATACTGAAAATCCTTTTCTGTCCCGGAAATTTCAGTTTGGAATAGGCGTAAGCCGAAAGTCCCGAAACAACCAACCCCACAGTTAAGGGCAAAAGTGTCAACCAAAGCGTGTTGGCAAAGCCGATTAAAAGCGACGGCGCGCCGAGATAGTCGGCGGCAATATCTTCGGAAAATACCGCCACATACGGTTGCAACGTAATTTTAGGTAACCAAACAAACGAAGTCGTTGAGGTCAACTCTTCCGTCGAAGTAACCGAGGTTAAAAATACAATGAGCAACGGTCCAAATAGAAATAGGGTATATAAAACAAGTATCGCAAAAACGGCAACCCTGCCAATCGACAGAGGTTTCTTTTTTTTCTGTGCAGATATCATACGTTGCATATTATCCCTCCATCTTCTTATCGCGGGCACGGAACAATATCAACGTCAGAGTAGATATCACAAGGAACAGCACCCAAGTAATAACCGAAGCCGCCGACACGACCGAAGGCGCCAACTGATCGTTTCTAAGCAAATAATACGTCAGTCGCATAAGCGTAAGCCCCATGCTTTCAGTTCCGCCGATACTTCCGCCAAAACCGTCAGGAATCATAAGGGCGGCAATATCGTAAGTTAGAAATCCCGCGCCGATCCCCGCGATCAGAAGGTAAAAAGTCGTCGGCGCGATTTCAGGCAGCGTGATGTGTATAAATTTATTCCAGGAGTTCGCCCCGTCCAACTCCGCAGCTTCGTATTGTGTACTGTCAATATTCGCAAGCGCGGATTTATACATCACAATTCCGTAACCGGGTGCTTGCCATATAATCGCAACGATAATCGTCCAAGTCATCATAGACGGTTCGTTCAGCCATTTAATCGAAGTCCCCAAAATCGTATTGAGTACGCCCGAATCTTCCCCGCTGAATACCCAACGCCACATTAACGACACAGCAACGGTAGAACAAATATAGGGTACAAAAAACAAAACCTGAAAGACCTTATGCCCTTTTACGTTGGTAGCCAGCAAAACAGAAATGACAAGCGCAATCAACAGAGTAACAATCTGTGTAGAAGCAACCCATAACGTAATTAAACAGGCTTTACGGAAGTAATACGCCATATTCAATCCGTAAGAGGGCGAGGAATACCCATCGGAAAAGATGACCTTAAACCCTTCGAAGTTATTCCAAGAAAAGCTTCCGAGTTGATACAGATCAACATCGCAAAATAATGCTAAAACAGATATTATAAACGGTAACCCGTTAAAAATAAGAAAACCAATGATAGGAATCAATGCAAGAATAAGCCCTATTACCGCTTCCTTATTCCATTTACTGCGTTTCTTTTGCTTTTTCTCCCCATTTTTGCAGTTTTGACTTTCCCTCTTCCCAATCTCAACGTTCTCTCGCTCCAAAATATCGTCCATCGTCTCGCCGCTCATATTAAGACCTCTTCATATAAATCTTCATGGGTTTCAACGCAACGTTAGCAACATCGAAATACTCGTTAAAGAACTTCGTCAGTCTCATGGTGCCCTCCCGCACGTCGGAGTTGAGAGGCGTAGACCAATTCGCAATCCAAGTATCCACGTTAAAATAAGACCAATCACCCACGTAGCCGTTTTTATTTGCATACGCCCCCGCGTAAGCGTTTTTGCACGCTCTATCGTCGGAAGTACTGAATTCATCACTCAAACCCAAATCCATTTGATTCGGAACGACCATATTTCCTTTCGCTACGATTCGTTGTCCAATCGGACCGCACGCCCACGAAATAAACTTAAACGCAGCTTCGTAATGCTCTGGATTTGCATTTTGAGGAATCGCAAGCGCACTCACCTCCGGACTAATGCAACTCATCGGCTCACCCATTACCGGAACTTCTTTTCCGCTTGCAGAAGTAACCGTCTTGATTTCTCCCGTATAAACATCGTCACCGTAAGTTTTTCCGATTACTTTCAAATATTCATTCGCAAATCCAGCTTCCCCGTTTTTTTGATAGGTGCTTCCGCCGACATATTCACGGTAATTGCACAACGGAGCGATATCGAATTTACTCCCTATTGCACTATCGGCAAAATTATTGATATTATTGTAATACTCGTTCAGCATGGGGCTTTCTCCGCTCGTAAACCTTGTCGAACGGTTTTGCGTCGTCGAAGGCGCAACACCGTATCCCGCAATTCCGTCCTCGACGTATTTATTTTTCGGAACTCCCAAACGATTAAATTCAAGGAAAGCATTGTAAGTGGACGGAAGCTCCGTCACCTTGCCCGCACGCTCCGACGCAGTCCAATTTTCCGAAAGCCACGTCTTATCTTCGTAATCGAGCGCTTCTCCCTGCGTATAGGTAGTCCCGTTCACCTCGATTGTTTCAAGCGCAAGATAATTATCCGTCTTATCATTTAAGATCATTTTATAGGCGGCTTCGTCCGTGTCCCAGCCGATACAGTCACCGCCGACCGCCCAAAGATAATTGAACCACCATTCCGACATATACCCGTAAGACTTATCGCTTCCTTTATAAGTTTGAAAATCGCGTGCGAGAATCCGCTGTTCTTCCCAATTCATCGGAATACGATTGTTGAATACCTTATACACCTCTTCGCCCGCACTGTTTTGCGATTTATTTAATCCGCTTACGGGCGCTTCGGCATATTCGGCATAACCATGCGGCATCAGCTTCGAATACTCGCCCGTACCGCAACGCTCTTCGTTGACGGAAACAACGTTGACGCCCATCTGCGCAAATATTTCCGTATTGTAGAACAACACCTGCGGAGCGTTCCCGAACGGCATCGCGAGCAAATCCGCGCCTTCGCCCGCATGGTATTTTCCGTTTTCCAACGTAGGATTAAAGCGCCAGATGTTTTTCAAACTGTCTGGAATTTGATCCCAAGCAAGCGTTTCCTTTGCCTCATCGTTCAAATATTGTTCAAGATGAACAAAGTGATCCCCGCGGGTCACCACATTCTTAAACTGCGACGAAGCAGTCGAAACGGACACTACGTCGAACGCTTTTCCCTTTTTACCGATAATATTATTATAACTGAGTACCGACGTAGAAGGGTGCATTGTCACAACAACTTTATCTGTCTGTCCCTGTGTCTCGTTATAAGTTGCCACCATTTCTTCAAATGCTTCTTTCGTATAAGTGCTGATATACGAAGCATAGTATTTGATAGAGGTAAATCCTTCCGGAATGTCCTCTCCCGGTCCACAGGCAGTGAAAGATAGACCCATAGCTGCTATGAGCCCCGACGCAACGAGAAATTTTCCGATTTTCTTCATAAAATCCTCCTTAAATATAACAACCGTTTGGGTTGCAGAATCCCTTTTAATGAAATATTTTTCTATTTGCTTTTAGGAAATAGAACCAACGGGCGCGCCCGTTGAAATTTTTTCACATTTTCAGTCTTACTTATATTTTATCACTTTCTTTTTCCGATTTCTATATAGCTATTGACTTTTTTACCCCGTTTTTATATAACCATTGACTTTTTTCGGAATGCTTGACAAATGCCAGAAAAAAATGATATAGTAATGACGCGAGAAAAACTGTCCGCCGCGAATCAAATAATTTGTTAAAATTGTTAGTTTTTAACAATTTTTCAATAAGTGTTGCCTGCTCTTGAAAAACCGTAAGGCACATTTCAAATTTCAGGATAGAATTAGATTGACCATACCGCAAGATCGACCGATAAAGGAGATAACATGAACGCTGAAAATGAAAAAAACGAAATTCCCGTTTATATCCTTAAAAAACTCAATGCAAATTCCGATTATTCTTTGACGATCGATAACGGATTCAAATTCATTTTCAAAAGAAATTATCTTACCAATACCGTTTGGCACGTCACGCAGGAATATCACAAACATAATTTTTGGGAAATTTGCCTTGTGATCAGAGGCAACAGCTTGCAACGCTTTCCCGACCGACGTCCGATAGAAATGAGCCGCGGAAGCGTTTTTATTCTCCGTCCCGACGACATACACTGTATTTCCCCTATCCAAACGAACGCTCCCGAAGATTTGGAGACTTCCAACTATCTCCACCGTGACATTTATATTCTGCCTGAAAAAATGGAACGGCTCTGCAACGCATTGCAGGATAACTTGTATACCGATTTACTGAACGGCGAAACGCCGCTGTTCGTCAATCTTTCCAAAACAGAAACGCATCGATTAGAAGCACTGCTTAATACCTACGCAGGCAGAAACGATGACTTCGACTATATGCACTCCGTCATCGTTACACACATATTATGCGCCGCTTTGGAGCATCAAGTTTACGAAAAAGCCGAATATCCCGAATGGCTCAATCATCTGCTTGCAAATTTGAACCGCGAAAATTACATGACGATGAGCATTCCCGAAATTATTGAAACAGTCGGCTATAACCAAAGCTATATTTGCCGCCAATTCAAAAAATACACACAAAAAACGCTGACGGACTATATCCATTTTTGCAAGTGCCGCTATTCCACGACGTTGCTTTCCAATGTCGATATTCCGATTTCTAAAATAGCGCACCGTCTTGTTTTTGCCGACCAAAGCGCTTACACACGCATCTTCAAGTCGTTCTATAATATCACGCCGAATAAATGGCGAATGCAACTCCCCCAAAACATATCGGAAGATAGTGATAATTAAAAAAATGCCGCCCTCTTACGAGAGCGGCATCCCTATAAAATGTGTCTCTCGATATTGCCACATATCGTTTTCCCCATGAAAAGGTAGAGAGACACACTACGGGCGTAGTATGCTCTTTTCATGGGGTAATATTCTCAATATGTGGCATTTTTATTATACTTCAAATTATTATTTGTGTCAATCATAGAAAGCATCAAAAAAGCTATTTATCATCCCTCAACCCTTTCCAAACAGGTTGGCGCATTCCGCCGTTCTCCGTTTCGTGCATGAAATGCGCTGTGCCTATAAGTTCGGGTTTCAACCAAACTACATTTTTATATTTCTCGAACCACGGTCGTTTGACCGTGTTCTTTTTTGCAAATTTCAAGATGAACGCCCGTTCCTCTTTGCTTACGCCGAGATAAACTTTCCCGCGGCATTGCTGTTTACCGTTATCGTCATAATAACCGAGTATTAAATCTTTGGGCATTCCGTCCTCGTCGGGCTCATAGCCGAGAATGAGCAAATCCTCGTCCTGCATGACTTTGATTTTTATCCAATCTGACGTGCGCTTGCCGATATGATACAGACTGTCCTTCTTCTTTACGACGATTCCCTCCAAGTCCTGCTCTTTTGAAAGATTGAAAAACGCAATCCCCCGTTCTTCGATATAGCGGGAAATACTCAATCCGTTCCCCTCGCTCACTTTCGCTTGTAATAATGATTTACGTTCCATCAGCGGATTGTCCGTTAAATCTTCTCCGTCGTAGTAGAGAATATCGTATGCCGCGAACTGCACGGGATTTTTCTTTGCCGCGAGCTTTATCCTAAATTTATCCGTCATAAGACTACGTTTTTGCAACGCATAAAAATCGGGCTTGCCGTCCATTAAAACGACAAGCTCTCCGTCTAACACGGTATTCTTTTTCACACACCTGCTCATGACCGAAAGTTCGGGATAAATTGCCGAAACGTCTTTGAACCGCTTATTCTGCAATACTACGTCTTTGCCGAGATAGGCAATACAGCGAATCCCGTCGAGCTTTAATTCGTAGATATAGTCCTTATCGTCGAACGGCTCTTTGACTTCGTTTAACAGCATGGGCGAGATATTCTTATTATGAAATAATTCTGCCATCATCTGTCTGCGGGGGCAGACCTAAGCACTATTCCAAATAATCTTTTAACGCCGCTGATAGAAATATACTCGCGTGGCGACGCAACGGAATATATGGGCAACCCTGCGAACGAAAATGATTCGATGTGCCGCGGCGGATTCTGGCAAGACGCGCTTGCAAGGGGCGCTCATATGGGGTGCATTGCAGGCTCCGACGACCACTTCTGCAAAAACGGGTTTATACTTAACGATACTGCATACCCATTCAACTACCCAGGCCTTACAGGCGTATGGGCAGAAGAAAACACGCTTGAAAGCATATTTGCCGCCTTGAAAGCAAGGCGATGTTACGGCTTTATGGGCGGCAGAATTACAATAGATTTCAGAATAAACGGGCATTGGATGGGTGAAGAATTTGAAATTGATAAAGACGACGAACTTACAATTTGGTAGTGACTCTGCAAGAAGTTCCGTATGTGTATATAAATAAATCGTCTATATCATACTTTTTTTGACAAAAAGTCGCAGCTTTTTCGTATCTCTTTTAACTTATGTATTTAGCCTTTCGTCTGTTGGTTTTGCGGATTATCTCTCCCCTGTCAAGGACGGGAAAATATCGCGGAAAACAAAAAAGCCGTCTCCTATATTCCGAATACTCGGACTTGGAGACGGCTTTCCCTTTTTTATTCTCATACGATATTTTCCGCGCGTAAGGGATTTGACTGTAAAATGATTTACTTCCCCTTATCCTTGACAGTTGCGATCTAATCCGCTTGCTCCGTGGTCGCCGAAAGGCTAAAACATATTCAGGAGTGTTTTCTTATGGGTAAGTTTTTATCCTCTTTGGGTACAAAAAGTTTCGGTTTCGTCAACAAAAGTTGCGGTTTTGGGTAAGAAAATGCGCTATCTTTTTCTATCCCTCCTGCTGTATAGTAGTACCGTCGATATGCGACAGGCATACCGACAATATTATTTGGCAGGTTATAGGATTTCCATGACGCAGGAGGAACGCGAAAATCTCATATCCGGTTTCCTGTCCGCCAATGCGGGCAACACCGATGTGAACACGACGAGGATGCTCAATATGCTCGTTGAATCTTTGGCGTACTCTAAATTGCAGGAACTCCTCCCCGATGTGCAAAAACAAAGTTCTTCGACCCAACCTCAAAAAGGCAAGCAGAAAAAAACTTACCTCAAATTTACCAAAAAGGAGCTGGAACAAATGACTGCCAAATACAAACATATCTTTGCCCACGGCGACAAGATCGTCACCTACCGCCAGAAGAAAAACGGCGTCTTTGAAGCCCGTTTCCACAGGCAGGGCATTGACATCGAAGTTTCTTCCAAAGACTTACATACCTTGAAACAAAAATTCATAGAGGCGCTCAACAACTATGCCGCAACGGGCAGCGTAAAAGCAAAGAGCAAGCATACCGTCCTCTTTAACGACTTTGCGAAAAACTGGCTTGCCCTCAAAGAGAAAACGACAAAGCCGCTCACATTCCGAGAATATAAGCGGCTGTTTGAACACGATATCGCTCCAGCCTTTACAGAGCGGACTCTTGCGGATATCGACCGTGAGTATGTACAAAACTTTCTGTTCCGCTATGTGGAAAGAGGAAAACTGCGTACTGCCGAGAAACTGCAGCTTATCCTGCGCTGTATCTTTGACCTCGCCGCAAACGATTATAAATTCGATTCCCCTATGGCAAAGATCGTACTTCCCAAACATCAGAGCAAGAAAGGCAGCGCCTTTACCTATGAAGAAGAAAAACAACTCGTCGATTACTGCATCGCTCATCCCGAACTTTCCGCATCCGGCGCCCTGCTTGTTCTTCTCTATACGGGAATGCGCCGCAGCGAACTGCAAACATTGCGCATCATTGACGAGAACTGGCTGGAGTGCGATACGAGCAAAGAGAAGATGGGAAACGACGTTGTTCCCCGCAGGATACCCATTACCCCTATGATGCGGAAGGTCCTGCCGTACATAGATTTTGAAAAGGCGAAGCAGACCAACGTCAATACCATCAACACGACCATCAAACGACTGTTCCCGAACCACCATACACACGAACTGCGTTATACCTTTATAACCCGGTGCAAGGAATGTGGCATCAATCACGAACTTGTCATGCTTTGGGACGGACACTCTTTTGACAAAGACGTTAAAACTTCTATCGTTGATCGGGGGTATACTGATTACTCAGAAAAGTACGCGCTTGCCGAAGCAGCAAAATTTAATTATGAGCTGTAAAAATTCCTTTTAAAACAGCCAGTTTAGTCCCAAATTAGTCCCAAATGCCACTTTTTTACCCGATTTTTAGAACAATATTTACATTTTGTTATAACAAACACATAGAAAAAATGAGAGTTGCAATCAAATAATGATAGCAACTCTCAAAATGGCTGGGGTAGCTGGATTCGAACCAACGAATGACGGAGTCAGAGGCACCCCGAAACTACCAAATATTGCTTAAAAACCACTAAAAAACCATCAAAAACACCGGATTTTGACGATCTTCCCCACGATCTGCCCCACGCAAAAATTGTCGTTCAAACCATTTGAATGACGGACTCGAAAATTAATACGCTGCAGGGCGCGCCGATATGGCGCTCCTTGTGGGGTATTTTTATAGTTATTGTAATTAAACTAAAGTACCTGATTTTATGTGATACTGTTTTCCGGTTGCTTTGCAAAATTCAATTACTCGATGAGCAAGATTATTAAAATATTCTTTATAACCTTTAAATTCCGTAACTCGCTTATTATAATTTAATCGCCCAAAAATAATCTTGTCTGTAAATGATATCGCTTGCAAAATTTCCTCGAAATTTTGTTCAATAATATTAGGTGTTGGATACGGCTCAATACTTACCCATGTTCTACAACCTGTATTATGTAAAGCTTTTAATGCATCAATACGTTGCATGTAAGGTGCAGCTCCTGGCTCCGTTTCTTCCCGATATTTTTCATTCAAAGAAATAAGTGTGATTCCATATTCGTTTTCATGACTTAATTGACTTAATTCAATTGGTAAAACGCCTTTTGTGAGCGCTGTACATTTTATTCCCGCTTCATTTAACTTTTGAATAATTTGAAAACTTACTTGACTTATTTCCTCATAATGGTACATAAACGGATCGGTTGAAAAGCAAAGTTGGACAGATTGAATTTTGTTTTTCAATTTGGGAATCTCTTTATCTAAAATTTCTAGCGCGTTTGATACAATTGCTGGTTCGCACCACTCTTCATAAGTTTTAATTTTACCAAAGCGCTTGGCGAGCATCATAGCATAGCAAGGATATTTGCAACCATGGGAGCATCCTTGAACATGGTTGACTGTATAATCTCCATATTCAACGCCTGTTTTGTAAAGAAGAGTTTTTCTTATTATAGTTTTCATTTTTTCTTCCTGATATAAATTAAATACTTTTTATAATCTAAAGATGTAACTTTACGTCCTGTAGGTGTAAAGCTAGGTTTACGATATACTTCAATTAAATTTTGATTTTCCATTTCTTTTATAGCTTTATTTAAATCCTTAGAATAATATTTAATGCCCTTTTTTTGATAGAAATTGATATAAGTATCCTGCAGGCTTTGAAAACTACTAGGTATAAAAGTAAATAAATCATTAAAACAATTCTGTTTTTCATAATCATAATCAAAAAGCCATAATTGTTGTCCATGCGCATCTTCCTGAATTTGATTATTACATGCAACCATATTATCAATCATTAACAAAGCTCCATGTGGATGGTTGGATGCAAAAACCATTCGATATTTAGAAAGACGTCCGCCCCCCTTTTTTATTGGTACCTGAAATACATAAGTAGATATTTTTTTAAGTTGTTCAATATACTTCTCTAAAAACAAATCTTCCGCTTTAAAAATGTCATATTTCCCTATATGATAATCAAAAATTATTTGTTTCCAATAATCTCCTCCCGCAACTTTGTTCATATTTTCAATGGAATTTTTAGTAGAATCGGCTTCATATTCATAATCCGGTAAATCATCATCTTCATCAAAATGATATTTTAAAAGTCTACATCCTTCGCGAATAAAACCAAAAGAGTTTAAATTTAAAAGAATTTCATATGAATTTGTATGCGCTGTTGACAAGCTTTTAAAAATAGAAAAATCCAAATATTTAATTCCAAAAGGATCAACATACAAAAAAACATTTTTGTTTCTAATTTTTTGTAAAATTTTTGGAACCTCTACACGATAATCTCCAGAAATCACTTGCAAAGATCTATCTTGCAAATTTTTTATAAGATCTTCTGCATATAAATATTCAATGAAAAACGCTTCAATCTTAGTCGTATAATTAGATCTGTGTAAAGCTTCATATATAGCATCTTTTACAATTAATGGAGATCCCTTCGTTCCATCATCAAATTTACCTTTCCCTGCAAATCCGTCAATAAATACAATATCTCGATGCGTAGCTAATAATTTAGCAAAATAAGGCATCAAATAACATTTCAATAATTTATCCTTATATACAGACCAATCTTTTTTTTCTTTAAAAAAATCACGCGTATTTCCCATTATTTTACCCCAATGCTTAAATCCCTTTTTAAATTACATGAATTATCTCCCAATGAGCTCGTTTGTCTTTCTTTGTAACCTCGCAGGGATTGGCCGCTCTAATTTCCAGAGGATACTCATCGGTCGGGAGCCTTCGTGCTGTACATAGTTTGCTTTGCCTAAAAATGTGTACGCCCCTGCGCTTCCGCTGATGCGGTCCGTCTTATTTTCCCGCACAAACAGCAAGAAAAGCGTTCCTTTCTCTCTATGGTAGATGTATCTTTGCCCTGTGGGGGAATTGTCCGACGTCGTGCTTTGGCTTTGCCAATGGAAAAACTCTTCGCCGACAGAATAGTCCTGATACATTGTCGATGGAGAATAATCCTTGTCCGACTTGTTGAGTGTGACAAAGGCAATATCAATTTTCTGATCGGGCAGATACTTTACACCTTCGCGAACAGTAGAGGGTTTCAGGAAATCCAGCGCAACCAATATTTGGTCGCGCGTATAATTACAATGCAAATCGAGCGGACAATCAAACCCGACGTCAACGCGCTCATCGATAAAATCAATGCGATCAAAATTGTATTGTAATAATTCCAATAGCTCTGCGCATAACGTAGGATTTTTACGAACTTCTGAAATACCGTATGAAAGACTTGCAAAACCGCACTCTTCAAAGGGTTTTTGCCAGACGGTGAATTGGAACATCTGCAACATACGTTTTTCTCCTGCAGTCAGGGAGGAACGCGGCCTTGTCAGCATTTCTATCCAAAAGGTGATCAACCTGCGTGAATTGACAGTGGCAAACCGAGAAAAAGCCTTGCGCATGGTCTCTTCCAACGGCTCTGTAAAATCTTCACGAACGTCTGCCTGTACACACAGCCGGGAAAAACTGTCGCACGCATATAAGGCGCGAATATCCATGTGTAAATGTTCCAGAAAATTGGAAAGCGTCAGTTCTTTTCCCGTATCCTCCGTAAAATTGGCAATACGCGAAACGAGTCCCGCGCGTGCCCCAAAAGATGCGCGGATATTGTCATAAATGTACTGTTTTGCTTTCTTTTCAAGGAGAATATAGCAGCCTTTCGGCACAGAGACAAACCCTTCCTTCATCTCCCGCAATACGCCGTGGGAAGGATCGGACAGGAGCGCGGCAAACTTGTCCTCGAAATTATAGCGCTTGTTCGCCTGACCGATAAAATCCAAAACCGTCAGGCATTCTTTTCCTTCCGCAAGTCGCAACCCACGCCCCAGTTGTTGCAGAAACACCGTCAGCGATTCCGTAGGGCGGAGGAACAAAACAGTATTCACTTCGGGAATGTCCACGCCTTCGTTGTAGAGATCGACGACAAATATGAAGCGAATCTCGCCTTTTACCAGTCTCTGTTTGGCGGTGTTTCTCTCTTCTTCGGGCGAATTTCCGTCCAAAGAGATGGAAGGAATATTGTGCTCGTTGAAATACCTTGCCATAAACTTGGCATGTTCAACAGAGACGCAAAAGCCAAGGCCTTTGACTTCGTCAATGTCGGTAACGTAGCGCAGTATCGCTTCGATGATCATATCGGCGCGACGTTTGGCAACAATGCCGCTGAATGTATAGACCCGCTCCAGATCTCCCTTGTCGTATCCGCCACGACTCCATTTCAGATCGTTTAAATCTACAACGTCCGTCACACCGAAATACTGAAAAGGAGACAAAAGTTTGCGGTCGATGGCTTCGGGCAGGCGAATTTCCGCTGCGATGCGGTTTCCGAAATACTGTAAAATGTTCTTTCCGTCCATGCGCTCGGGCGTCGCGGTCAGCCCCAATAAAATTTTCGGCTTATAATAAGTCAGTAATTTTTGGTACGTTGGGGCGGCGGCATGATGGAACTCGTCCACGATGATATAATCGTAAAAATCGGGGCTCGTCTTTTCTGTAAAATCCTGCGAGTTGAAAGTTTGAATGGAAATAAACAGATGCTCGATGCTCTCTGGTTTGTAATTTCCTACAAACATCTCGCCGAAATTTGCATCCTTTAGCACGCCGCGGAAAGTGTACAAGCTCTGCTTTAAAATCTCTTCACGGTGTGCGACAAACAACAGGCGGCAAGGACTTTTCGGGTTTTCCCTGCAAAAACGCTTGTAATCGAAGGCAGAGATGACCGTCTTGCCCGTGCCCGTGGCGGCGACGACGAGATTGCGAAAATTTCTGCGCACGCGACGCTCCGCATCCAACTTGTCCAAAATCTCCTGCTGATAAGAATAAGGCAAGATGTCGAAGGTATACGACGCATTGGGTCCCTCAAAGTATTTTTCTGCTTTGAGGGCATGCGCCAATCGTTCTTTCTGTGAAGGCGCATACGCTTCAAAATCGCGCAAATTCCAGTAACTCTCAAAGGTTGCGGCAATTTTTTGCAGCGTTTCGGGCTGATCTTTCTGCGTGATTTTCAAATTCCATTCCAGCCCCGATGTCATTGCCGCATTGGAAAGGTTAGATGAGCCGATATACGCCGTCGTAAAGCCTGTATTGCGGTAAAATACATACGTTTTGGCGTGCAGACGCGTGCGTTTCGTATCGTAGCTGACTTTGATGGTAGTATTCGGCAGTTTGGAAAGCTCTTCAATCGCTTTCAGATCGGTTGCTCCCATGTACGACGTCGTGATAATGCGTAGCGTGCCCCCGCGCTGTACAAAGACTTTCAAATCTTCGAGGATCTGCCTCAATCCGCTCCACTTGATGAAGGAGACCAGCATGTCGATGCGATCGCACGAGGAGAACTCTTTTTTGAGTTCACTTCCCAGCTGCGGCTCGCGCACGGCGCCCGTAAAGAGCGAACTGTGCGCAAGGGAAGTGACGGGACGCACGATCTGCGCCTTTTCGTTGACAGCCATAATGCTGTCCTTTTTATCAAACAGTGCCAACAGTTGCTCGGCTCTCTGCTCTACGGACAACGCATCAAACGCATTCTCGCGGGTCTCTATTTTCACCGTGTCTACAAGTTTATTGACAAGCGCAATCTGATCGGCAAGGCTTCCGCCGTTGTCTCTGACGTTGTCCAGCCCCTTTTCAATGACCTCGGCAAGATATTGTGAAAGAACTTTCGACGCTTCGCCCGTATCGACAGGTGCCGCGTCTACATACATTCCCCGCTCTTCGGCGTCTTTGATCTCCGCACCGATTATCCGATTGATGAGTTGTTCGTAAAGGCCTTGTTTTAACATGATACGCGCCCTCAAAAGTAAAATTAAAAAATAAGTCAGTAATTATAATGTTAATAATTCAGAAATTTCGGGTATTTGATTTAATAATTCAGGATTTTTCTTACAAATATCACGAGCAAAAATACCAGCTAACCGATTATTCAAATCAAACAAATAACCCTGTCGACCATTACCATTTTTATCAAATGGTTGATACTTGTAGTTTGAACAAGTCGAAAGAATATCCTTTTTATAATTTTTCGTTATTAACGGATTTTTAATGGTAAACGATTTACAGTTTACTTGGTATCCAGGTCTATTTTCAGTTTTAATTTGAGTCTCAAAGCATACAGAAGTAGCAATACCAACAGCAATAATCCCTTGCGCGACGCCATGGAATATGATATCTCCCTTATTCACGTTATTGAGCATTGCCCAATGAGACGGAACTTTCCCTCCTGCATCCTTACAAGGTGCCAAAAGATAACCTTGACTAAGTTCTTTTAAAAACTCCTTCCCTTGAAATACCCAAAATATATTTCGGCCTTGATGCTTCACTTTCAGTTTTGAAAAATAATTTTGATTCGATTGTCCATTTTTCCCTCGACAAACTTCACAAACCTCTGCATCATCTAAAATCCAGTTTATATCACACGCCGGACATTTTTTATATCCCATGAAATACTCCTTTCTAAAATGCTACTTTAATAACCACAATTTTTCGGTAAAATCTGTTTTAAATTTATTTTTTAATGAATTTACATTTGGGATAATTTTCACACCCATAAAATTGTCCGTATTTTCCTTGACGGAGAACGAGCTTTCCTCCGCAACGAGGACAAATATTGTGAGCGATTTTATCGCGCATCACATGGATGTTTTCTATGTGCTCCGCATTGGTCATTTCAGTTGCTTGCGCGTCGTGTAATAGTTTTGCAGCTTCTTGCATTTGCTCTGAAGATAAAATAATTCCGCTATTTGTTTCAATTTTATCGTAAAGACTGTATAAGGGAATAGCTATTTTAGAATTGATATGTTGTGTGTTATTCTGTACAAACACGACAACGGAAACAAGAGGAAAATCTTTGGGGAGAATTTTTCTCAGCCGATATAAATGTGTATTGTTTTGTTTTACGGGATTATAAATTTTATTTTTGACTTTCCCGTAGGCAAGAACCTGTGTCCATTCTCGCTGTTCGTCCGTGCCGTATATGTCACCGGAATAATTTTTCGTTTCTATAACAAATACACCGTTTGGGTTGATTAGGATGTGATCGATTTGGCAGGACATGCCTTCATCTACAATTTTATAATCATTGAATACATAGCGTAAGCCTTCTTGCGTTTCGCCGAGGACTGTTCGGACTCGTTTTTCTCCTCTCTTTCCGCGAACAGAAGGGGCTTGCAAGTAAGCTGCTAAAACAGCAAATCCGATCGCTAATACAATTCCGATGACAATGAAAGGTATCATAATTAAATTCCCTCTGTCTAAATATCTATGTTAAATCAATGTCAGGACATCGGCAGCATTTGTATCTGGCTTGACTTTGGGCATGATTTTGATGATTTTTCCCTGTTCATCGATGAGAAAAGTTGTGCGAACAACGCCCATACTTGTCTTTCCATACAATTTCTTTTCCTGCCAGACACCGTATGCCTCGATCGCCTGCAATTCGGGATCGGACAGCAAGACAAAAGGAAGGCTATACTTTTCTGCAAATTTGAAATGAGAAGAAACGCTGTCTTTGCTAATGCCTATGACGACCGCGTTTTTCTTTTCAAATTCACTGTATGCTGTCGCAAAAGCACACGCCTGACGCGTACATCCTGGCGTATTGTCTTTGGGGTAAAAGTAGAGAACTACTTTTTGACCTAAAAAATCGGAAAGAGAAACCTGTTTTCCGTCTTTATCTGCGAGGGTGAATTTAGGTGCTTGCATCCCTTCTTTTAACACAATTCATTTCTCCTATATCAAAATATTTGCGTTATTTTCATTATATCAGACTTTGGTCATAAATGCAATATTTCAGTAAAAATAGTAAGTTCTTATATGTTTTCTTGGCTGTTTCCCTGTATTATTTTCGCAAAAATAAAGCGGAGCCAAACGGCTCCGCTTGTATTTTTAATAGCTTCCCTCTAACTCGTGCGTTTGGAAAAGAGGATCATTGAAAAAGTCGTACAGCGTGATCTCCAGTGCCTGACATATGTCTAGCAATGTGCGCGTACCGGGGTTTTTACTGCGCCCGTAAAAAATACATCGCAACGTTGCGGACGGAAGTCCCGCCATGCTTGCAAGTTTATTTGGCGAAATTTTTCGCTCTTCGCATAGATCGTATATGCGCTTTGTGATTGCTTCTTCTAATTTCATCTGACCGCACCAAAGATATATCTCTTATATTTTAGCAATTACTTATGCAAAATATGAGAGTTATATCTCTTTTTTTGTGCTATAATAGAAAAAAAGGAGCTTTATTATGCGCAAAACAGCTTTTATCGGTCACAGACGGATTTTTCAAAATAACCTTGCAGAGGAATTGAATTTAACCATAGAGAGGCAAATTCAATCGGGATGTACTCATTTTATCGTCGGTTTGCACGGAGAATTTGATCGTCTTGCTTTGTCCGCTTGCCGTACATTACGAAAACAATACCCAGAGCTGGTCATTGAAGTCGTGATAACAAGTTTATGTGCGGTGAATACCGATAATTTTGGACAAAGATACGATGACATTGCGACTGTTTTATATGAAATTGAAGAAGTCCATTACAAGCGTCGCATTACCTTGAGCAATCAAAAAATGATCGATGAATGCGACACGCTTATCTGTTATGTCGATGAGAGCGCCTATCAGAGCGGTGCAAAGACAGCCCTGCGATACGCCCAAAAGAAAGGGTTGCACATCGTTAATCTTTACCGTAAGTAAACTTCAACCGAACGGAGGAGTTTTTTTCGGTAAGCTTGCCCAATGCGCTTCCAAGATGGCTCTCAATTTTTTCTGCAACCTTTTCTGATCCCTTTCAAGAGAAGCGATCACCTGTTGCATGGCGGTGCGTATTTCTTTTTTCCTTGTCTTGGCGGCAATGCGCTGTGCATAGGAAAGTTCCCAACGAATGCGGTGCAGACTGTATTTGCGGCTTAGGATCTCGTCCAGATAAAAGTCATACGTCATCTTGCGGCGATGGGCAAGTTTTTCGATTGCGCGTTCCATCCCGTGAAAGACGTTGCCCGTGGGCTCGGGCATCACCATTACACGCCGTTCCAATTCGAGGATCACGCGCAGACAAAGCATTTGCATCCCTTTGGGCTCATCCCTGAATCGCTGATCAAAAAACTCTTTGGCAGGATCGGAGACCTGCGCGAGCAACTCTTCTTTTGTCTCTTTGCTGCCGATCATCAGAAAGCGAATGCTGTAACGCAAAAGCTCCCGAGGAGAATAATACCACTTGTGAAGCGTTGACAAAAATTTTTCTCCGACCAAAATCTGAAATGTGACCGCCCACAGATCCGCGTCGTTTTTCATAAAGCGGTTCCGAAGGAAACTTTCCCAACCGACCTCGAACGCGAGTTCTTTTTTTGTCCGTTCGCCGTCATACAGTCGAACGACATTCATCCGATCGTACAGCCTGTCCAGCTTACGGGAAACCGTAGATTGATCAATACCCAATTCTCTTGCGATCTCGCTCTGCGTAAAGCCCTCTCTATCCGCACGGTAAATATACCGTTCGATGGGAGGAAAAGCTTTCTCTGCCTCCCTGCGACCCATCTCCTCACAGATATCATCGTCAATATAGTGCGTTCTCTTATCTTCCGCGCGATCTGTCCAAAAATCGATCTCTTCCCCATCTTCGTTTTCCATTCTCGGAATATCTGCCGTCCATTTCTTGTTGTGTGCGCGACGATCGCTGTTATACTCTTTAATGTCCTGTTTTCGTAAAGCTTTGAACTCCGCTTCGGAAACCTCGATGCGGACATACTGCTTTCCGTCAATGATGATCGTCGGCGTATCGTCGATCTCGCATCGGGTATAGGGATAAAAATAATAGTATCTTCCCTCTCCCGCTTGCTTTTTCTTATAATTTAACCAAAATGCAGTCATATCCATACTGTCATTATAAGATATATTACTGGACAGATATTGTCATATATAAAAATTTTTTTAAGAAATTTTTGAAAGTGTGCATAAAACAGGTGTTCCCGTTGCTTTTATATGGGAGGACATCCCGAAACCAAAAACGCGCAAAGCTCGCAGAAAGGTTTGCGGGCTTTTTTTTATGCGCGAAAGGAGAACGCCTATGATTGGGCTAAGGCTTTTGCGGAAAGCCGTAAAATAACCGCAACAAAAACACAAGGAGGAAATTATGAAACCATTTACTTTTTACGACATTTATTACACGCCGCTTCAAGCGCTGAGTGACGAACAGGCGGGCAAATTTTTCCGCAAAATCTGCAACTGTTTAGAAGGAAAGCAAACGGAAACCGACGGGAAAGATACCCCCGAATTTGAGCTGTATTGGGAAAGCATTGCGGACGATCTTGAAGCCTACCGAAATTCCACGGGCAAGAGCTGCGGACTGGACAAGCGGTACAGACACTTTCCGTTTTTGACCTTTTATCAAAAGGCTTTTTCGTATCTGAAGAACGAAGACGGCGGCGCATTTGTCAAAATGCTCTGCGCATATATCTTTGAAAGCAAAGAACCCGAAAAAGCGGAAACCGATGCTTTCAAGTATTTTTCGATTTGCAAACGCAAGCTGGATGAAAGCAAACAACGAATGGAAAACGGAGCGAAAGGCGGCAGACCGAAGAAGATCAAAAGACCGCCGCAAAAGAATCATGCAATCGAAAAGGCGGAATCGTTTGTTTGGAAAGAGGACGGAAACCTTCCGTAAACCGACGACAAAAAGCCCCCTGCAAGGGCGAACGGGATACATAAGCGAAGCGTTGTATCTTAGTGAGATAAGGCTATGCGAGCAAAGCCGCACAGCCTTTTTTCTTTGCAGGAAAACATCAAATGAAAGGAGAAAAATCAATGAGCTATCAGGTATTACGAATCGAAAAATTTTTTAAAGGAGACCTCGGAAAGATCGGAGCGGAGACAGAACGTACCGCAAAGCGACATCGAAACGAGGACATTGACAAGGAGCGCACGCCGCTCAACTATTATTTCAAAAAATCAGACGGCGGTTTGATTGCGCAATGGAAAAAGACGATGAAAGATTTTGGTGCAACTTTCAAGGAAACAAAAACGGCCGTTGCCTTTGAAGGCGCCGTCATCACAAGTGGCCAAACATTCTTTGAAGAGCGCGGCTATGTTCCCGGAGAACCGTTGCCGAGAGAACTGCAAAAGTTCTTTGCGGACAGTTACGCTTTTGTTCTGCGGCAGATTGGGTACCACGGAACGGATCGGAATGTATTGTCGGCGGTCGTACATTTGGACGAAACCACGCCGCACTTGCAACTGTACTATCTTCCTATCGTCGATGAAGGAAGAAAAAAGGTGTATGCCAAAGGCGCGGACGGCAAGGTGCTCCGAAACGAAAAAGGCTCCCCCGTTCAGGCAAAGGACAAAAACGGCAAGAGCATTTACGAGAGAACACGACTCAAACAGCCGAAGATCTGTTCTTCGGAGTTTTGGGAACAGCGCGGAGCGCAAACTTCTTTCGGAAATCTGCAAGACGAATTTTATCAGCAGGTCGCCTGTTATTACGGACTGGAACGCGGCGAAGTCGGCAGCAGCAAAAAGCACACGACCAAATATCAATGGCAAAAGCAACAGCAAGAAAAGGAACTTTCCGAAAAAACAGCCGCTCTCACACAGGCGACGGCGCAGATCGAAGAAGCGGACAAGGTTCTGCAAGACAAGCATTATCGTCTGACAGCAGTGGAAGTCGAACTGTACGGCACCGAACGGGAAAAGCGGATCGCCGAAGAGCAACGCGCAAAGGCAGAAGAAGAGACACGCGAACTTACATCGCAGAAAGAAAAGCTTTACAAAGAAATCGCGCCCCTTTCCGCCGCGGCAGAAGCATTTACAAAAGCGAGCGGAAAAAAGCCAGACAAAAAGCAGATCCCTGCGCTCGTTGCGGAGAATGCAAGACTTGCCAAAGAGCTGGAATACAGCATCAAAGATCAGACAGGACTTTTTTCGGAATTGCAAAAAGCGGAACGGGAAAATGCGTCGCTCAAAAAAGACGCTCAAACTTACCGAACCATTCGGGAACACGCGCCCGATAAACTATTAGAAGCAATGGATGAAGCGAAACGCCGCAAAGAAAGTAAGTACACCCCTTTCCGCGGCAACTCTTCGTCATGGACAAAGTAACAAATTTACAACTAAATATTTCCTTACAACTGAATAAAAAACTATTGCAAATTACAAGGAAATATGGTAGGATACAACGCACGATTGGATTCAAATTCAAACGAATATTTCCACAAGGAGGACAATGACACAAGAGGAACTTATCAAAATCGTAAAACAACTCAACCATGTTGACCTGCAAGGCGAGGCAAAAGACGAACTGACGGCAAAAGTATTGCAGATGGCGGCAGATTCCGTCACGCTGGAAACGCTGAAAAATCTCGTCACGCCGAACAGATCGAGCGGCGCACCTGTCCCCGAAGGAGAGGTCGCCAAGACTTTGGGAAGAAAGTCAAGATCCGGCTTTACTTTATCAAAAAAGGAGATCAAAAGTATGCCGGAGAAATACCGTAGAATATTTGCCTGTGAAGACAGGATCATACCGTACCGCTTTCACAGGGGCGTGTACGAAGCGCATTACCGCAGGGACGGATTTAACGTGTTCGCCTGCGCCAAGAACTTTGACGAGATGCGCAAGAAATTTTCAGCCAAGCTCTTAGAAGCGATGCACGGTGCGGCGCCCGAACCGTATGAGACACAAAAAGAAAAGCGCCCAAACGTCCGCAAAGCGCTTTTTAGCGATTATCTGAAAGAATGGCTGGACATCAAACAAAAAACCTGTAAGGAAAGTACTGTAAAGGAATACGAGCGGCTGAGCAAAGGAAATCTGATGCCCGCGTTCGGAGACAAGCCCATCGCGGAATTGACGCGGCAGACACTGCAAAAATACCTTTTCGGCTTTATCGAAGAAGGAAAACATCGCACGGCAGAAAAACTGCATCAGATACTTTGCTGTATCTTTGACTTAGCTTGCGAGGACTTACATATCCCTTCGCCGATGAAGAAAATCGTCCTGCCGTATTACGAGTCAAAGAAAGGCTCTGCTTTGACGCGAGAAGAAGAGAAAAAACTCGTCGAGTTCTGTATTACCCACAGGGAGAACGAGGCGTCCTCGGCGCTTTTGGTGCTGTTATACTTCGGTCTGCGGCGTTCGGAACTGCAAAGCATCCGCGTCAAAAACGAAATACTGACCTGCACCACGAGTAAGACCAAAATGGGCAGAAGCGAAGTCTCCCGTTCCATTCCGTTTACGCCCGTGTTCAGGAGGGTACTTCCGTATGTCGACTTCGAGAAAGCGAAGAACACGAACGTCAACACCATCTACACCACTTTCAAGCGATTGTTCCCCAATCACCACACGCACGAACTTCGCTATAACTTTATCACAAGGGCGAAAGAATCGGGCTGTAATCTGGAAGCCGTGATGATTTGGGCAGGACATTCGTTCGACAAAGACGTGGCGTCTTCCGCGGTCGATCGGGGCTATACCGACTATTCGCGAGAGTATTTGATCAAAGAGGCGCAAAAAATAGATTATATCCTATAGGGAAAGCCTTTTCACCCCACGTTTACCCCACAATTTGCCCCACGATCTGAAAGGATGAGCAAAACGGGAAATCGAAAAAAATTTAAAAAAAGGCACTTTTTAGCGTTTTTTTCGCTAAAAAGTGCCGAAATTTGGCTGGGGTAGCTGGATTCGAACCAACGAATGACGGAGTCAGAGGCAAATTGACTTTTCGAAAAATCGCCGTTTTTGCCCGTTTTTAAGCCTGAAACCACCGTTTTTTGCGCTTTTCTTCAAAAAGTTTCCCCAATTTTCCCCAAATTCAATTAATCTATATGAACTCTAAATACCGTAATATACTTTTAAATACATATATACGCCGAAGCCCTATGGCAGCAGATTCAATTTCCGTAACGCAAACGGAACACCTTCATCCCTGCAGGTTTTTGTTTGAAACAATGCATATTGTTTGAGTTTTGGGTAACAATCCCCCATACATATACAATCATGATACGCCTGAAAAATCTCCAAATCATTCGGCCCGTCACCAAAATAAAGAAAGGGCAATTTCGTATTGTAAAAACGTAAAACTTCCTGTATTCCGATCACGCGTGAAGCATTTTTATCTTGCAAAGACAGAGCTTTAGTGGTTGCCCAATATTCCGTAGTATAATTATCGTAACTACTCAGTTTGTCGGCAGTAATATCAAATAAAACAACATTATATGCTGGCGAAACTACGCCTTTGCTGTCAGCCAAAAAACCATTCACATCCGCGAACATCTTTGCTTTTTCCGTTGAATAACAGGTAAAGTCTTTACCATAAGATAAAAAGTCAATGTGCCCCGAAGGAATAATCGTAGGTTTATCTACGATAACTTCCCCTTCACAGATAATGTGGCTCCCATTAAGGCTTATATAAAAGTCCAATTCCACGGGAACTACTTTCTTGCAATGCTGTATGGTTCGCATTGTGCAAACGCCAACTTTTAGTCCTTTTTTGCGAAGCGCGTCAAGATCATGAAGAACGCAATCGGAAGCTCGCACCGAAAAATTTTTATCGTATAAAGTTTTTCCTATATCGAAAATTATCAGTTCGTATTTCATTTTTCTATCGGCAATAAACTTGCTTCTTCATATGGTAATTGACTACCGGCTATAAATTCACACCCATAGATATCGCATAAAGTTTGTAATGTCAGTACTTCACGCGCTTTCCCTGTCATCTTGACTTTTCCACGCTCCAACACAACAACATACGCATTAAGCAAAAGAGGTATGCTTGGATTATGGCAAGATAATACTATCGTCTTCCCTCGATTTTTTAATTTGTGTATATATCGTATAACGATATTTAAAAATTTGTAATCTATGGATGCCGTTGGTTCATCCATAATAATAATCCCTGAATCCTGCACAACAGCTCTTGCAATTGTTACTAATTGCCGTTGGCCGCCCGAAAGTTCATTCATTTTTTCGGCTAGCAAGTCGGTTATGCCGAGGTCATTTGCAACAGCTTTTGCGTTTTCATAATCTTCCGCGTTGGGTGCAGAATAAAACTTTATTGTGTTCATCCTGCCAAACGTCAGATAATCTAAAACTGCAAAATCTGTATCATCAGATATATTTTGCGGCACATAAGAAATTAATTTTGAAAGCTCTGTCGATGAAATTTGAGTAATGTCCTTGGACTCAATAAAGGTTGTTCCTTTTAACGGCTTTAAAAGTCCCGTTAAAACCTTTATCAGCGTTGTTTTCCCAGAACCGTTTAAGCCGAGCAATACTGTTACTGAACCCTCGTATATTTCTAAAGAGATATCATTTAAAACCGCTTGTCCGGCATGATAAGAATAACTCAGATTTCTCGTTTCAAGTTTTATCATAAATGGTTTTTCTCCGAAGAAACAGAATGACTATGAAAATAGGCGTCCCTAAAAATCCGGTGACCGCAGAAAGAGGTATTTCTGATGCTGTAAACGTTCTTGAAATTATGTCGCAAATAATTGCAAATGCAGCTCCAAATAAAATAGTAAGCGGTATGGTTTTCTGCGCGTCCCGACCGACACAGATGCGTGCCATATGAGGAACAACCAAGCCTATCCACCCCACAATTCCGCTATACGCCACGGATGCTGCAGTAAGCAGCGTCGCAGTAAGAATAATAAGATTGCGGTAAAGATTGTAATTCAACCCCAGTGAGACCGCTTCATTTCTTCCGAGAGCAACTATATTGATTCTCCACCTGATAATAAACAGAAATAACGAACAGACTGTTACGATAGGCAGTAATATCCATACATCACGTATTGTTGCCTTAGAAAACGTACCGAGCAACCAATAGACAATTTCTCCAAGTTGTTTATCCGTATCGGCCATAAACTCCACAAAACTTATGCCCGCGCTCATCAATCCGCTTATTATGATACCGGAAAGCAGCAGAATTGTCGGGGAATTATTCCTGAATATCTTTGCAATGGCTACCGTCAACAACATGGTTATTATGCCAAAAACAAATGCAGCAATGCTGATCAGTAGCCCTGTCAGTCCGACAATTATCGCAATCGCCGCACCGAACCCTGCCCCGGTGGATACACCGAGAAAATCGGGCGACACCAATTTATTTTGAAATGTTTCTTGATATACGAGCCCCGAAAGGCTGAGAGCAATTCCTACCAACAGGGCTACAAGCGTTCTCGGCAGCCGCAAAGAAAGTATTACGCTTTTATCTACTGAATCCGCCGAAGGCATATTAAACAGAGCAGAGAAAAACGACGGTATTGAAATAGTATATCTGCCGATCATCAATGCAGAAAAAAATATTATAACCAAAATAATGATGGATATACTTAGCCATATTATAGTTTTTTTCCGTTCTTTGTTCATTCCATCATAAGGCTCCCGTCTTTAAAATATCCATCAAGAAGATTTTGCGCCGCATCATCCGTCAATGTATAGTCAAAATATTTTTGCAGGCACTCTTGCGTTAAAGTCACTAAATCGAAATCAAACAAATCGGGATAAATCTGATTTGCCTGCGAATAAATAAACAACGCGGATGCGGAACATGTCTGCTCAAAACCGACAAATCCCACGGGGACATTATAAACTTTATTCTCTTGCACTGCTTTTATCTGATTCCAAGGTTCTGTCGAATACAACTCATTCAAGCGCTTTTTCTGATAGATTCCACCGATGGAAATAATATCAGGATTAATCTCTAAAACAGCTTCAACGGAAGGTCGATTGGATTCAAAACGATTGCAGATGAAATCTATTTTTAGCGCCTTATATACTGTTTCCAATAATGATTTGCCAAGATCTGTATACCCGAGTCCTCTGTCTTTTTCGCCGTTTATGTAATAGAGCTTTTGTGCTTGGATTTCGGGATGGGCGTCTAAAGTTTGCTTCACTGTATTCAGTGCCGTGGTAAAGTCGGATTGCCACATATCTATTTTTTCTGAAACAGCCTTGTCGCTACCCCAAATTTGCCTTATCATTTCAGAAAAATAAAAAACATAATCGTCATATCCGTCTTCAGCAAATTGTCGTACGCATAAAGCATTTAACCCGTGTTCACGAAGCATTTGTGCCGCTGCAGGTTCCGGGATAAATATAAGATCAACACCGCGCATTATAAATGTTTCAACACTGTTATCATAGTCATACCCGTAAAAATCTTTTGCTTCCGGATAAATCTCTGTCGCCCATGGGTTGTCCAAAGTGCTGAAATATGTTCCATCCAGCAATTCTCCTAGACCAAAGGCTATCATAAGGTCTCCCGTTGAAGGAGAGACCGCAGCAATCTTTTTTGGCGAACGCGGAATTTCAACAACGGTTCCGGACATGTCTGTTATTTTAATAGTATCGTCATTATTCTCCGAACAACCCATAAAAGAAACGATACTCATAGTTAATAAAATAATCGATAAAATTTTATTAATCCATCTACACATATTCCTTCATCCCCTAAGCATCATAACCACCGCGATTTTTTGCGGCAATCTTTCTCTCAATATGTATGGAAAGTTCTTTGAGTTCCAAAGCATCCTGCAGCCATTTTTCAAGTGTAATAGTATCTACGCTGTTCAACCCTTTTTGGACGTGACCGATAAGCTGATTACACAATTTTGAGAACTTTTTCGTTATATCATCGGATTCAAGCTCTTTTGCATTTTCCCGCAATCCTTTTGTCGTAATATCCCCCGTGATTTCCCGAATCGTTTTACGTTTTTCCTCTAAATCCTCCAAATAGTTGTTTACTTTTTTTCGGTGTTCGGGTGTAAGTGATTCAAAATTTATTGAAAGGAGTTGGTCGATGCTATACTGCAAATTTTTATTAGCATCATAAATCAAGCGTGTTTGCGATTTATCGGCATATTTTAAGAAAACTCTTAGTGATTCGTCGCTCCATCCAAAAAGTATACCTCTTTGCATGAGGTTTAATCCATACTGAGCGACCTCCTTGTCTGTCCTATCCCATAAAATTGAATTGATGCCTTCTTGTGCCAAAGATGGCGTTACCTGACGCCAAAGCACGAGCAACGTTTGTACGCTAAACGCGCGGAGTTTGCCGTTTTCTTTTAAAAATTTTAGTACTCTTTCACACAATGTTGCGTTGCCTGTATAGGGTATATGGTCTTCGTGATAAATGTTTAACCCATATATGCAGGCAATCATCGTTTTTTTTGTATAATTCTTTTGAATCAAATTATGATCCCCGTTTTCATCGTAAAAAGAATTGGAATCAGCAAATAAATTGTTATAGGCGGCAGAAGTAAGCACCCGCCAATTACCCCCCTCTGCTTTATCGTGAACGATGCCGCGATACTTTGAAATATCGGTAAGATCCACAACTAAAGAATTCCGGAAAAACTCCTCCGAGATTGGTACTTCTTTATCTTTAAGCCAAATTTTAACCATATTTCCGTCTTCAATCACAACCGTATAGGATTCTGAATTTTTCGTTTCTTTTACAACATCTACCGTTTTTTCAATGACTTGTTCCTGTATTCCCAAACGAAGCGTTAAATCATCATAGCTCCCGAAATCGCCGCTAAATACTTTATTCAAAAATACAGAAACGTCAAGCTCCGGATAATAGTCGTATTGATTAGATGAGTCAATTTTTATCGTCGGATACATTGAATCGCGTATGATTTGTTGCAGTTGTGCATCGGAAAACACACAGATGCCTTCATAAAGTCTCATAAAATGTTGATTCAGACTTCCGTCGCCCGTAATATCATGCACATACTGTTGCGCGTCCTCAGCATCTCGCTTTGTGTGCAAAACCAAACTGCAAATAAGATATTGATCATACGTCGCTTTTTCAAATGTATTATATTTTACTGTAATACGCTTCGTTTGTTTAGATAAGTTCAATTTTAGGCCTATCGGCAGACGCATAATTTATCCCTCCTTTGTATTCTATCACTTGGCCAAAACGTCTGATATCCGCAATAATATCTGCAAAATATCGGCGTTTTCCTCCCGTCGAAACTTTCATATCGATTTGTGAGAGAGTGATTGGATTGCCGAAAATAAACAGCTTATCTCTTGCCCGACTCATAGAAACATTGATGCGACGAAAATCATTTAAAAAGTTTCTTCTTGAAGGATCGGTGACCACGGTATTAACAAGCACAATATCCGTTTCTCTGCCTTGAAAAGCATCCACCGTATCCAACTCAAAACTTTTGAATTTTCTCCTTGCTTCATTGATTAAATCGCGGTTTTCACGCTGAAATTTTTCAATTTGTGCGCTATACGGGAAAATTGCGGATACAGTAACTTGCTCTGCCGAAAGGGTATTTTCAAGAATGGTTTTGAGCACCTCACGAGTAGCGCATAACTCTTCTACATTGTATCTGGATGTTTTTTCTACCGCCTCTTTTCCATTTTTAACGTCCACAAAGAAAATATCCTTTTCATTAAACGCGAAAAATTTTTCATTGAATCGTACTTTTTCCGGGCGTACTTCCTCTCTTTTTCCGATAAGCGCGCCGTCATAAAACACGTTATATGCGTTGAGAACGGATTTTACGGAGCGATAGTTTTCATTGAGGACAACAAGACGTCCGCTTCTTTTTGCTTTTTCCAATGTTTTTGCAAACACAGATTCCTCGTAAATATATTTGAGCTGTTCAAACTTATTCTCATCAAAACCCGGCAAATCCTGAACGTCCTCTTTTCGGAACTCCAAAAGAGGTGCCAGCTGAAAATCGTCTCCGACCATTATAATTTTTTTGACGTATGGAAGATAACGTAATACCTCGGTAATGGGGCATTTGGATACCTCATCAATAATAAGCCAGTCGTATCCCTCGAAGAGCTCTAAGCCTTTTTTCCCTCCGATAGCACTCGTCGTTGTCGTGGCTCCGATCACCGAATAATCGGAAGGTTTGATATGCGCTGAAAAACAAAATCGTTTTTGCCCTTGGAATTTTGCCATATCCTGCAAAATTTCCCTCGAGAGACGACGATCTCTTCCGCGCCTGTTATGATCTTCAAATTTTCTTCCCCATGTTTTATAGATAGTCGTATCGATTTCCTGTCCGGAATATTTATTGCGTCGGTTAGTGATGCGGTTAGGAATAATCGGATCATAATTCTCCATAATTTTATCTAAAACATTATCGATGGCCACATGCGTCTGAGAAGAAATGACTACTTTCTGTTTAAGCTCTTTGGTAATATATTGAACAATAGCGTTGATAACATGTGTTTTCCCGGTTCCCGGAGGTCCTTTAATAAGACTGACCGGAGAACCGTCCGTCGCCATCAAAAACGCCCGACGCTGAGATTCATTCAGGTTCCCGATATATTTTTCTTGCGTCGGAGTGATCGCGGAATGACTTGCTGAGGGCATCGTTTTATCTCCTATAATGTACTCTAACATTTCAGCCGCCGCTCCGGAAGCTCCTTGATTGATAAGACGCAGAGAATTATCTATCGATTCTATTTTTACCTTCTGTCCCATATCATACAAATGCAAATATTTACATTGGGAAATCATGACCTTAGGTTCGCCGGAAAGAACAATGTTGCCGTTACTGCAAATCGCGTTTTTTAAATCAAAGTTGTTTAGGTTTCTCTCGTTGCGACTATTGATCTCATCGTCATCGCAAAAATACAGGTTTTCAGAAAAAGATCGTATTTTTTTAAGATCCTTTTCATCCCCTTTCACCGTGACATCTATAAGGCGTAAAATGCGATCCTGCTGATCTGACGTAAGTTCTTCATATTTATAGCGTTCCAAACGATACCCGATTACAATTTCGTTCAAATTTCTGACAGCGTACTCTTCTTCGACAGGGATTTCCTTTTCCTCTATCGGAACAAAATAGTATGGATCAGATATTGTTATAACAGAATATTTCGCATTGTTGTTGAGCGCGCTTGAAAGGGACTTGTAGAACTCGAAAAGCTCCATAAACTCGTCAAACTGCGAGAGGTTAAAAACAAGATTTTCATTTTCAGCTATTTTACTTAATGCCTCTCGCATTTGCTCGTTGCCCATGGGCATTGAAGTAAACAGTACTCTCTCTTCAACCCCATTTACCTGATCATAATCGCTTTTCTCCTCTATAACAGCCTTCCGCACATAAAATTCTCCACCAAAGGGCTGCCGGTACGAACAGCTTAAATTCCCCATAAGAATAAGGCAGCCGTTACGCATACGATAGATGAGTTTAACATTGTTGATTGCCGCTAGATAACGCGCGTCTTTTCGATCATATTGCAATTCAAGCTTATTTGTCGTGATTTTTACTTCACGCGCTTCACCATTGTCGACTGCGTTTACATATTCATTTTCTAACTCTTTTAAATATGTAGCCCTTGCTATTTTTAATGCCAACATGACAGAAACTCCTTTGGTTTTTTCACTTCTATTATCGCTTCGTTTTCCTTGATTCTTAACAATTTTCTGTTAGTTTTCTTGTTTCTCGTCATTTTTTATTTTCATCTTTTTAATTATTATTTAGAATTTAATTATCAGATTTCCGAAATTTTCTTTTTAAAGTTTTTGAATGTTCTGGAGAGGCTTTGTTCGGATACACCGCACATCTTGGCGATTTGCCGCGCCGTAGGGAGCTCTCCGCTCTCATAATAATGTTGAATGATCTCCTCGCTGAACAAAGTTCTGCCACACAAAAACTTCTGCAAAAGCTGAAACGACTCCAATGTCTCCGCAATTTTTACCGTCAAAAGCATAGATAAAATATTTTTTTGCCTCTCTTGGACGCCTCGAAACGCTCTCTCAATCCGATCGATAAATGCCGACAAGTTATCCTTATCTATAAGTTCCCCTTCCGCAGACGGAGCGGAGCTATCCATCAGATCGAAAAGATCCACCTCATCGCCGTCTTCATTTTGCACTATTGAAGAAGACACCGAGGCGGCAGCGTTGATGCGCAACAGTTCGACAACGGTTTCTTCTTTCAATTCCGTTGCCACAGCAATCTTTTTTATAACGGCAGGATCATCGAGTTCCCATCCTCTGTTTTTAACAAACCTCACTATTTTGCGAATCAATTCATCCGTATTCTTGTCGATTCGAATTCCTTGCCGTACGGCATCGATTTTTTCCCGCCCCTGGCTGATACGCAAATTCCGCATGAAAACATAGTTAAAAAGATGTAAAAATTCTCCCTTTTCTGCAGAATAGTGTTTCACACAATCCGCGGCCGATTCCATGAGAGGTAAACTGTATTCTTCTAACTTCTTATAGGGGAAAATATATATTTGGTAATACTCAGTCAGTAGCGTAAGGAAGCGGTAGCGTTCGGTTTTATACAGAACAGGCGCACGATCCTTATCCACTTTAAAAAGAGGAGAACAGTTTATTAAGTTTTCATATTCTTCTCTCGTACGCATGAACTTCTCCCCTTATAGGCCAAGCAAGGTATCAAGTGCCTTTACCGCTTCTGCTGAGGAACGATACTCCATTGAATTCGTAACAGCATTGAGATAATATAACGACGTTAAATCATATAAAACGGGATTAACGGGTTTTGTTTTTCCCGTGCCGCTTCCATCGTCAATGAAGTCGACCTTTCCGTAAACTATATTTTTAATATCCGCAGCAAAAAATTTTTCCGCAAAGTTCAAAACGGAAAACATAATAATGGGCAACGGTTTTGGACCGTAGGTTACGTCGGCAATAATCTCCGCTTTTTCCTCCAACTTTGCCACCATATCACGCAAAAGTCGTTCATGAATGTCACGCGTTTCTACAAAGGGAGTCGCAATGGTGATATATTCGATTTGCGCTCCGATTTCGCGGTTAATTGCGTTGAGTTCCTTTTGAAAGATCCCTCCGTTGACGGCACTGTTCCCTTCAATGTCCTCTTTAGACAGAAGAACCACCTTCACCTTTTCTCCCCGCTGCATAGTCCGCGCAAGAACACTATTGACAGGAAAGATCACTTCTCCGTCATATTCAATGGTAATATTTCCCTCCGTTCTATAACGAAAGGCGTTTAATTCACGTTTCATTGGCAAATTGCTGAATACAATCTTCATTTTTCATCTCCTTTTAAGCAATATCGTAATCGTCAGGCTCTTTAAATCCTTTTTTCTTAGAATCGTAATATACATTATAGCCTTGTTTTCTCCTTTTTGTCTTTTCATAGATTTCAACCCCATACTCCTTTTCGACATAGCGAAGATATGATGGGATTTTTTCCAATGTATTTCTTACCGATGTACTATGTACATTTCTAAATTTCCCAAGGGCATGAACACCCACCCCATTTGAAAAGAATTCTTTATTACTTACACGATAGTTCTGTTGAAAAAGATAAATTGAATTTCCGTCCACAGTTACATAATAAGCCTGAATTCCCTTTGCTATTGTCTTGCAAAAAACTTTCGCCTGCATTGCATTTTTCCTCCTGCTGCTGTTTGATACTTAAATATAGCGAAGGAAAAATATAAACTTAACTTTTTTAAAAACTTTTTTCCTTGTTTTATCGGTTTTTCATGACTATATAAAGACGCGCTTTTTATCCACCCTTTCTACCCGAGTTGTTCCCCTGTTCTTCTTATGTAGATACTGTCACTTATCTTTATGGACACTGTTTTCAGGAAGAGGGGAAATTTTTGCCCCCTTAAACTGAAGAAGTCAAAAAGCAGACATAATAGCCTTATTTTAGCATGATTTTTATGTAAAAACGCGTAAAATCGCGTAAGGTAAGGGTGCAAGCAAGGGTGCAAAACAGATAGAAATTTCCATAAATTTTTGCACTCTTAAAGTTAGAAGCCACCTCTTGAATTTGTGCTTTTTCGGTCGGCTATGGTAGCATAGGACTTCGCAGAAGTCAACGGCCGCAAAATCGTCGCTTAAAACACCCATAGAAAGACTTTTAGAGCCGAGTAAGGAAAATCAATCCTTGCTCGGCTCTTTTGCTGTCCGTGAGGTTATTTACGCGCCTGCAATGCAACGATTTTGGCTTTGTCCCGTTGACTTCCGCAAGCAGTATTTCCATTGCAACGGACATTTACCGTCCTATGCACCTCCGCCTGTTGCCCGAAAAAGGCAAATACAAATTCAGAGGTGTTAAAATGGAAATGTTGGTAACCAAGTTCTCAAACGGAAAGTATCGCAACGAAGGCGAACTCTTCGCCGAACCTATCTCCGCCGAGAACGTCAAACTCATGGGCGAAATGATCGCTTTGCAGGCATTGCGTACCGTCAAAAAGTTCGATATGAAAGTAGCGGACAGGTTGTATATCGGTTTAATCAAAGACCTGCACCATATGGGAGAGATAGACTATATCGTATCAGACGGCTATGACGTAGCACAGACTGCCATTTGTTTTCTCTATCAATTCGTCGGTCATACAGCCAATGAAATCTACAGCCAAGACCGTAAAGGAAAAGAAATCTCTATAAAACTTGCCTGTTATCGTGAAGTAGACCACTTCATTAATCTTCTTCGTAACAGACCAGACAGGCGAGGAACTGTCGTCGAATCCATAGATTTTACGGACTACAAGGCTCTTCCAATGGATCCTGTGAATTGCTTTGAACATGAACAGACCGATTACACAAAATACGATGAGCTTGTAGGTACGTTACAGTTATCTGCATTGGAACTCGCCATCCTGAACTGCTACATGAACGGCATGGTGCAATCCGAAGTCTGCGCCGAACTCGGTATCGGTCGCGGTAAAATCAACAGCAGAAAAGCGAGCATTAGACAGAGATATTACAGCCTTTACGGTGGGTTTTGATATGCCTCATAACTTCATACAAACGTAAAAGCCGTAGTCATAACGATTACGGCTTTTGTAATTGTAAAAAATCAAATTTGCTTAGTAATTATCTAAAACCCTGTTCACCAAACGTATATTTTATGCCGTTACTGTATATCTGGCAACGCTCCTGAACGGAACTGCCAAAGATCGCCAGACAATTTTAGTAAAGAAACAATAGAATCCTGAGATAGCCAATCGCTTTCATTAATTATTGTTAGTTGTTGCTCGTTTCCATATATGTCCTGTGTTACATAGCACTGTGTGATATTTTCAAGTGCTGCTGTTGCAAATTCATCAGTAGTTCCAGCCTCCAACTCATTAATACCTGTTGCACAATTAATAAAAATTGCAGATTGATTTGTTTTTGAAAAACCAACAGCGGATCCCGTAGGATCGCTACTTTCACCAGGATCAAGCGACAAAATCGTCTTCATGGTGTTTCCGTACGTAAAGGAAGAGGAGAATGTCACCACCGCAGATGACGCACTAATCCCGCCAATATTTCTTGTCCAAGGGTCACCGTACTTGTCCTCACCATCTAACAAGCCAACGCCATTAAAAGTATTATTCACGACACGACTCTGTGAAATATTTTTAGACACAGAACCACCTATTCCACCAAGATAATATGCTCCGGCACAATATGCAGAAAAGGAATTACTGTCAATGTTGCAATATGAAATATTACCGTCACTACCACTTGCTCCAAATAATCCACCTAAATAAATAGTAGAAGTTTCGTATTGATTTGTCAAAGAAACATGCCTATAATTTGATGCCCTTACATTCAAAATATTACCCTTGATAATGCAACCAAACGATTCTCCGGAATTGCTTAATAATCCCACTGCCCCGCCAACATAAGGATCGCTGAAACGCTGATAAGATGTGACAGAAATGTTGCAATCTGTAACCTTACAATTTGTTATCTCGTCAGCAGATCCGCTTAATCCTCCGACATATATGTCTTCGCCAATTACATATGTACCATCACTTTCCGGATCAAATCCATTTACCGTCATCTGTAAATTTTGTACAGAACTATTGCGAATAATTTTTTTCATATCGTCAGATTTGTGCCAAAACGAATTGTCTGTACTGCTTTGCCGCACCGCAGTTCCTGAACCAAGAATACCCCCAACATAAGTTGTTGCTTCATTCCCGTTTTGTTGCAATGTGATTGTACAATCTATAACATGAACATTATTGAAAATAATTTCATCGACTGTACCAAAAGAACTATATTGCGTGGGATATGCCAACACGACCGCCGCATAAGGAACATCTTCCGCAGAAACTGTGATATTTTTAAAAGTAACATTTTGAACAGTACCCCCTACGCAAGAAAAGAACGAAGCCGCCGTTAATAACTGTGATGAAGTAATTATTGCATTTGAAATAGTGTACCCTCCGCCGTCAAAATTATTAACTTCAATCGCTTCAAAAACCTCGCCGCCGAAATCAATATCATTTGTTAGTTTTATGTTAGTGCCGCCTTTTTGAAGTTCAGCCGCAGTAGATACTTCTTTTGCGACCCACTTATCCTGATTATTCCCATAAAAGAAATCAAATAGTAATGCCCCCAACAAAACGACTACAATAAAAACGATAGCAACAATAATTCCTACTTTTCTTTTTTTTGTTTTCATAAGAATTTTCTCCGTACTTTATTCCAAATTTATTAATGGAAGCGTACCAGGGGTTAGCGTCCATACAGCTTCATCTAAATGTAACCGTTCTGCAATTACTGACGGAGAATACCAGTCAAAGGAAGACAGCATATCCAATCCATTGCAATTTTCCGTTTCAGCCGTATCTGTAATATAACTATTAAAAATCATAGAAGATTCAAAAGAAAACTCGTCAGAATTTGCGCCAGTTATTAAATTTTCGTACACTGCACAGTATCGTACAGCCTCTCTGATATCCGGACAGAATCCTGCAACAAAACAATTTTCATCTGAATTGTTTCCAACCAACTGATTATTTGCAGAATAACAAGAAGTAATACAATTTATTGATGTTGCTCCTAATCCGCCAATGTAACAACTGTCAGAAATTTTAGATGTACATTCCAACGTGTTTCCCTGCGTATAACAGTTTTCTACCGCAATTTCACTAACTCCAAATAGGCCACCAATACGAACATCAGATTCCGCTGATACCGAGATTATATTATTTTCAGCAACAGATTGAGTTATGATTTCATCCCTTCCCTCAATTTTTCCGGCAATTCCGCCAACGCTAACACCGTTACTATCCACATCAATGGTAACATTTGAAGATATACAATTCCTAACAGGCTCGCCATCTACTACACCAAATAAGCCTCCAACATAAAAATTATCGGAACTGCCATAATTTGGACAATTAGCTGTTATCTCCACGTTTGAAGCAGAGCAATTCATAATCTCTCCGCTTACAAATGAAGTTCCAACAAGCCCACCTATATACGATAACCCGTTTAATTGAGTACAGATAATCGTCGTATTCTTTACATGACAATCAATAATGTCGCCGCTTTTTCCTGCTGAAGATTGTACAGCACTAGCAACACTGCCGATCCAAAAATAATTATATTCAGACTCTGTAACTGTAAGGGTACAATTTTGTATAGTTACTCCTTGAATTCCACCTACACGATCACCTACAGCAATGCTTACACCGTTAATTACTGAAATTGAATCAAATTTTACATTTGACAATTCATATTCAATGTCGCCAAAAAAACCTGAACCATTCACAACACAATTCGATATAGTATATTCTCCACCATCAAAACCACCAAGATCCTTTGTCTGCCAACTATTGCCATGTAAGTTGATATCATTCTCCAAACGATAAAATCCGCCGCTTTTCATGGCATATAGTTCTTCTTCTGTAGATACGGCAATATAATCCTCTACAGAAGGACTACCAAATAAAGAGCATGATGATAAACACATCATCATTATCATGCTAGACGCTGTTATGCATAATGCCACAATGCTACGTTTAATCATATAGCGTTCCTCCCAAAGTAATAACTAATCCGCGAAGAGCGGTTCCGTCTTTACCTGCAGTGCCATAATGCTCATTATAATCTGCCGTACTCCAAGGACCTGTTAAAATACTGCCGTTAATTCCGGGAGCCCCGCGTGTCCCTCCGATCCCTTTATTAACATAGACTATACCGTTTGATTCCATTTGTAATACAAAAAATTGAGTTACTATCCCATCGCCCCCAACGCCGCCATTTCCTCCATCACCATAAAAACTTGTCGCCCATGTAGTAGAATTTGCTCCGCGTCCTCCAGCGCCACCGTTTCCGCCACTGACGGTGAATTCGCCACTTCCACGAACAACAACAGTAGGAGCAATGATCGCGTCTGTCCCTGATATACCATTTGATCCACGTTTTTCAGTATTATCAGCCGGCTGTGCGGGCACAAAAGTCTGGTCTTTTCCTTTTACACCACATTCGCCTGAGACTGCAAATATCAGATTCCAATTTTGGTCAGCACGAGAATATGTACCGTCCTGCGTCGTAATGACTGCCTGCTCCATAGAACTTAATGTTATATTTTCCAATTCAAAAAATAAATCATACTTTCTATCATGTATAATAAAATTTGAATCAACCACAATTGGCTCATTTGATTTACAAACGACTTTTCGTATAGAAGGAGAAATTGTATAATATGTGCCAATATTCTGAGGATCAAGTTCTAAGATCTCATTCTGATCAAATCCAAAACTTTTACTAACAAGAGCAATGTTTGATTCTTCAGATTCTACATTGCTTTTTATATTTCGTGCAATAACAGTGTATGTATGATCAACGGAAGTGTCTTCTATTTCTATTTGAGTTTCTGACGTCGTTAAAATTTTTACATTATCCTGAAATATCAAATATTCATCAGCATTTTTGCAAGCGTCCCACTTAATAATATTTCCTAAAGAAATTACATATGGTGCGGATACAGTAAAGGGATGCTCACCTGGCTGATAATAGATATTATTATCATCACCGTCTCCGAAAAAGCCACAGCCGCTCAGAAACACTGAACAGAGCATCATTGTTGCAAAAGTAACTCCAATTAAACCCATAAGACTTTGTTTCTTCATGATCGTCTCCTTTATTCAATGAACATTCCATAACTCAAAATGTTCAGCAAATATCTTATTCAATGTACTTCCTTATGCCATATTATAGCATACTGTACCCAAAACCACAAGTATTCGGAATTAAATTTAGAAAAATAGTCCTTGGGAATGCTCATGAACAACGTATTTTATGTACTTCTCGCTTTAATTTGTTCATTGAATAAGATAATTTATGTACTTCCTTTTTTCGTCACAAGAGCTTTCCAAGCCTGTTCATCATGTCGGCTTTATGCTCCATGAGAGAGTGGGCATAGCGGTTTAATATGACGGTCGGGTTTTTATGTCCTAATATCTCGGAGAGCGTCTTAACGTCCATGCCACACTCTAACGCGCGGGTGGCAAAGGTATGCCGCAGGGAATGAAAGCCCTTGTGTGGGATATTCAGCCTTTTCAGGAGCAATTCAAAACTTCGTTGGTAGGAGCGTACGGAAACGGGCTTTCCGTTTGCAGACACAACGAAGGACGAATGGCTCTTTTTCTTTATGCCTTTGAGGAGCGGCAATAACTGTTTCGGCAGCGGTATCACGCGGCGGGAATTGACCGTTTTCGGCTCGTCTATGATTAGCCCGTCCTTGCCGTCATGGCAGGACTTGGAAACGGTGAGAATTCCTTTCGGAAAATCAATATCGCTCCATTGCAGAGCAATGAGTTCTCCGATACGCAAGCCGCTGTACAGGCAGAGAATGATGCCATACAGCTTATCTTTCTTGCCGTTCACGATTGCCTGCTCTATTTGTTTCTGCTCGACAAGAGTAAAGCACTCCACGGGCTTTTCTTTCAGCTTCGGACGTTTGAGTTTGTCCGCCGTGTATTCTTTCGTCAGCCCCAACAAGTGCACTGTTTTGAGAGAACTCTGAATCACGGAAATAACGGCGTTCACGCTGTTGGCGGAAAGTCCCTTGCCTGATTTGCGATTGCCGCTCTGTAAAAGCTCCGTTATGAACGATTGCAGGACAAGCGGAGACAGACCGTCCAGCTCCATGCCGCCGATCTTGTCTTTGATATGCTGCTCTATGATGAGCCGATAACGCTCGTAAGTCCGCACTTTTACGGACGGGCGGATATAGTTTTCCAGCCATTGAATGAGCCAGTCTATGTACTTCATG